>Ga0299915_10000273_pt1 | contig 40886 bp, 40 predicted proteins | sample RVTome_13_FD_200263 | JGI IMG/M metagenome (GOLD analysis project Ga0299915, IMG submission 200263) | Soil microbial communities from uranium-contaminated site in the Upper Colorado River Basin, Wyoming, United States - RVT92D227 (version 2) ...
AGAAATTGGGAAAATATTAAGAGGTAATACTCCTAAAGAATATGGAGATTACGATATACCGATTATAAGATCAGGAGATTTATCAAATTTTTTTATAAATGAAAATCTTTTAAGAGCAAAAAACAAAAATATTTTTTATGTAAAAAATGGCGATATTTTAATATCTTCGATAGGGCTTGGATCCATTGGCAAGGTTAATATATTTACGCACGGCAATGAAAAAACTGGAACGGTTTCTGAAGTTACCGTAATAAGGGAAACAAAAATTAGCCCTTTTTATATTTGGGCCTTCCTCACAAGCAAGTACGGACAATTCCAAATTAATAGAGAAATTACTGGAGCAACCGGACAATTACATTTAAATATAGGTAATGTTAATAACATTTTTATACCCCTTTTGAAAGAGATGGAGAGTTTTGATAATTTATATAAAAATGCCGAAAAATTTTTTAATGATTCCCAAACTTTCTATTACCAAGCTGAAAACCTACTTTTAAAAAATCTCGGGTTAATAAATTTCCATCGGATAGAAGAATTAACCTATATAATTAATAGTTCTGAATTAACCACTGCCTCCAGATTAGATGCCCAACACTTTCAGCCGTTAACAAATACATTAATAAAATTAATCTATGAGAAAGGAGCAACCAAAATTAAAGACATTGCGATTTTTAATAAACGAGGAGTACAGCCCGAATATTATGACGATGGTGAGATTAATGTGGTGACAAGTAAGCATCTTGGAAGAACCTCATTAGACTATGAGAACCTTGATGAAACAAGTTTCGATTTGTGGAAAGAAAACCCCGGCGCTCAAATAAAACAAAATGACATTCTTATTTACACGACGGGGGCGAATATTGGTAGAACTAATTGTTACTTAGAAAGTAATGACGCCATTGCTGGCAATCATGTAAATATTCTAAGAGTCAAAGGTTTTAACCAAAGTTATTTATCGGTATTTTTAAATTCATTTTTAGGTCAACAACAGGTTAAAAAATTCATGACCGGATCAGCTCAGACTGAACTTTACCCAGATGATATTTCCAGGTTTGTGGTTTGGAATGCTCCAAAAGAAACCCAACAAAAAATTGCTGATTTGGTGAGAAAATCCCACGAAGCTCGCAAAAAATCAAAAGAACTCCTCGAGGAAGCAAAAAGAAAAGTTGAAGAAATGATCGATAGGGGTGGTGAGAATTAATGAAAAATTACACAAAAGTCGAAGATCTGGTTTTCGATTATAAAAAAGCTCTAGAAGCTCACAAAAACTCTTTTAGCGAATATACATTAAATTTACTCTCTCAACCCATTAATTTAATTAAAAAGTATAGGGAAAATCCGAATGTACGCCTGGAAAATAAAAATGGTTGGTTCTTTCTTTGGAAAAATAATCAAGTAGAAATAGACGGAGAGTGGGTAAGCCAAGAGGAATTAATTGAAAAATTGGAAGAATTATTAAAAAAATAATCGACAAATTATATCCGGAAGTTGAGAAAAATTTGATTAAAGGCGGTGAGTAAAAATGGCCCTTCGACTTCGCTCAGGGTGAACCTGCTCACCATAAATGCCACTTCTTAAACCAGCTATTCTCAAATTCTTGAGAACATAGGAATAACTTACTACCTTGGCTTTTGTGTTATACTACAGACACCTCAGTTTTCGGACCCTGTAATACAGGTGAGACGTGAATAAGGCACAACATTAGTTGGAACTTATATTTCTGAGGTATTTTTAATCTTCACGAAGTTAAACCGCGCAAATTGCTCGCATGTTGAAAATCCCGGAGGTATTTCGAATTCCCACATGGAAAGTGGGAAGGTACTTATGATATATTATAGCCAAAATGGAAAGATTAAGTCTTAATAGACTTACTTCATTCTTCTTTGAACCGTTGGCGCCGGAACTGGTTGAATGGCAAGGAAAAGTGCTTAGAGGTGAAGTTCCCGAGCTTTGGGTAGGAGGACGGCTAATTATTGATCAATATGGGATAACAATGCGGATAAGAACTCCTTGGGCAGATAATGGGTTGGAGAAAAGCTACATCGCCAGAGTTGATAAAGATACAAGAGAAGTTACTTTAGAACTTGAAGGTTTCTTTCTCAGCGATAAAAAAGACTGGCCAGAATAAAAAAATCCTTCATTAAACAACTAACAGCATACAGTGCTCAGTTTAGCTAGTCTCTCTTTACTGTTTACTGTTCGCTGTTCACTGTATACTGTCTTCTACTTACTATTTACCGCGAAGAAAGGTTAACCCTTACGCTTCATGTAGCAATCTCGGCAATAGACTGGTCTGTCTCCGGTTGGGTTAAAAGGAACCTGAGTTAACTTACCGCAATCGGAACACTTTACTTCATAAAGTTGTCGGCCTTGTTGGTCAGTTCCTACTGGTGCGGCTGCTCCTGTTGGGGCTGGGTTACTCGCAGGGGTTTCAGCTGCTGGTTCCTCAACTGCTGGTTCAACTGGAGTTTCTTCAGTTTTTGACTCTTCCGCTACTGGTTCCTCGACTGGTTTTGTATCTTCGTCTGTCATTAATAATCACCTCCTTTTGTTTGTACTTTAATTATAACATAATTGGGACTTGATAAATAGAGCAATAATTTGATAGGCTTTATTGATTAAATGAAAAAGATTTGGATTATTTTAATAATTATTGCTTTCGGTGTTTTTGTAAGCGCTGTTGTTTGGAGAAATAGAAATCAAAAAACTCCGGAAATTACCCAAGAGACAGGAGGTGAAGTTAAAATGGACGAAACCCAATTAAAAATTGAGGATTTGGTGGTTGGAACCGGTGAGGAGGCCGCTTTAGGCAAAAAAGTAACGGTTCATTATACCGGTACGCTTTTAGACGGCAAAAAGTTTGATAGCTCCCTGGATCGGGGCGAGCCGTTTGCCTTTAATCTTGGTGCCGGAGAAGTCATCCAAGGATGGGATGAAGGAGTGGTTGGAATGAAAGTCGGCGGGAAGCGTAAATTAACTATTCCTCCCGAGCTTGCTTATGGAGAAAGGGGCGCCGGCGGCGTTATTCCTCCCAATGCCACTTTAATTTTCGAGATAGAACTTTTGAAAGTTGAATAGGCTTGCATCTGATTTAAACCCTTAGAATTCTGGTTCGACCCCTTCGACTTCGCTCAGGGTGAACCTGCTCACCACAAATGCCGGTTCGTTTATTGACTAAAGATTGAGAACGAGATATAATTTAATCAGTATGGCAACTACATTCACTATTAAATTAATCTACGATAAAGCCTATAAAGGCTATGTTGTTGAAGTTTTAAATCTTCCTGGTTGTATGTCTCAAGGAGAAACAAAGGAAAAAGCGGTTTCTAATGTCAAAAAAGCAATTGGAGCATTTTTGAAAGTTTTGGCTAAGGATGAAATAAAAGCAGCAAGAGATGTTGAAGTTAGAAACGTTCGAGTAAGTCTTCCTCGATTATTTACCATTGTCTGAATGAAGCTCGTAGGACTGTCCTGGAAAGAAATAGTAATGGCCTTTGAAAGGGCCGGTTTTTATATTAGGAGCGATGACGGCGCCCATATCATCATAAAAAGCGACAAGTGTCCTTATAATATTTCCATCCCAAGACATAAAGAAGTGGCTCCTTTTTTACTCCGGAAACAATTAAAACTTGCTAACATAAGTATTAACGAATTTGAGGAACTTTTAAAGAAGAAAAGTTAGAACTTAAAATTCTGAAACTACACCCTTAGAATGAAGTTGGTAGATTTCAAAGAAAAGATTTAATGTCTTTGAGGGCAAAGTCGCGCTGGGCGTTCTTCTCCACATCAATAGCTTTCAAGAACCATTGCTCTTTAGGATGAAAATCGGTTTTGCCATACCAGATTTTAATAGGAATGACGCTTCTTTCTGCTGTTTCACCCTGCCAGTTGGTGTAAACGAACTTTAATGTTGGCTGTTTTTTCATCTTTTATAAATAGTCACCTCCTGGTTTTTGAAAAGTTCTTTTAATCCGAGTTTTTGAAAAGTTTCTTTTTGGAGTTCTTTGATTTCTTCTTGATGGACATAGATAAAAGTAATTTTTTCCTTTCTCAAAAATTCAGCCTTTTCATCTTGAGGAATTTCCTCAGTGAACTTATAATGCAAGAAATTTCCCTGTATATCATAAATAGGGCTTAAATCGAAGAAGGCATTGGCCTTTTTGATTCTTTCTTCAGGATTAATCCCCAAAATATGCATCTGGCCTTCGTCAGTGACATATGTTTGTCTAGTGGTGTAGGCGGAGACGTAGCCGGATGAGTCCCAGGCATAGATGGGCCAAGGTTGGGACTGGTAAAGCCCTTTGCTGTAGGGGTCAAAAGGCTTGGTTAAGATAATATCCTGGTCGGTGCTGTTGGCTTTTAAAAATTCTAAAGCAGCCAGTTCCTGGTTGGAAACCATGGCCAGAGGATTTTTGCCGTAAAATTCAACGAGATTACCAATAACGGTGGGGACAGACAAGATGAAGAAAAGGATAAAGATAAAGACTTTGATAAATTTATTTTTAAAAAGGGAAAGAAAATTATAAAGACTGATAGCCGCCAAAAAGCCAAAAAATAAAAGAAAATATTGCATAAACTGGATAAGGTTGTAAACGACTCCTTTTTGGATGAAAAATAAAGGGATTAAAAAAGCGGTTAACAAACCAAAGAAGATGACCGTCTGGACGCGATCATTAAAAACGGTTTTTTTAAGAAACATTTTTCCTACTTGCCAAAAACCGATGACTCTGGTACCTAAATTGCCGACCAAGAATAGAAAGAAAGCAATGCTTTCAAATTCAATAATACGCAATGTTGCTCTAGCTCCCCCTTTGGCCAGATAAAACTGTCGCCTTAGTTCCAAATCCAGCCAATTAACCCTGTCCGGGACAACAATCATTGTTCGGATAAACCACCAAGGTTGAAAGATTAAAAATGACTCTCCGGCTTTGGTGATGGTTTTGAAAATGGCAAAGTTGGAAAGTCCAATCAAGGCTGTCAGAAAGACAATGCTGATATCTTTTCTACTCATTAAAGCAAAAAGAGAGGCGAAGCTTAAACCTACCAAAAGAACGACGGCGCTGGAGACTTTAAAGCCGAGCAAAAATCCGCCCAACAGAAAACAGATTATAAAAAACAAAGGAGTCTTTTCTTTCAAAAAATAATAAAAAGCCAAAAGGAAAGCCGGCAGAAAAACATAGCAAAAGGCATGAGGAGGATTGCCGATGATTGTGTTTCCTTGAGCCGCCCAAAAAATTGTTTCTCCGCCGAAAAATCCTCTGCCCTGAATAGCCAAAACTAGGTAACCGAAACTACCGACAAAATAAGTAAAAAAAATACCCAAGATACCAATAGTTTTGTTTTTGGTCCAGGTGGTTAAAAAAGTAAAAGCGGCCAAACCCATTAAAAAGGCAATTAAAAAGGGAAAGTAACGATAGTAAAGGTCTAAAGTCGCAAAAAAAGGAAAAAGCCGGCTAAACTGGGCAGTAATAATATCGGAAAAATAATGATAATTATAAAGCGACTCGCCAGCATACAAAGGGTTTTGGGGTGGAAAATTTTGTTTAATCGCTTCAATCACCGCCACATGCCAAAGACCGTCATGACCCTGGGCACTCCAATAGAGATGACCGGTTTTATAAAGAAAGCCGCTTGGGAAATTGATAAAACCTTCAACTAAGGTACCGACTAGAAGAAAAACCATCAGGAGCTTTTGTTTAAAAAGACCCCAAAATGGAGCAAAAACTCCGTTTTTAAATTTGTAAAGGGCATAAATGGTAAAACCAAGATAAGCCAAGGGAATAAGAAATCTGATTTTAAAAAGGGCCATAAAAATTGTCACTAGAAGGAAGATGATAAAGCCTACTCCTAAAGAGAGAACAATTTTTTCATCATCTCTTAAATTTGTCTTAATTTTACCTAGAAGAAGAGAACCGGGTAGATAGAAAATTAATATGGCCAGAAAGAGAAAAATGGGGAAAAGGACAAGTGTTTTGATTAGATTAAAAATGAGAGGGTCCATGAGCAAATTATATCTCAGAATGTGGTAAAATTAAAACAATGCTGGAGCTTCTGAAGTTTTTAGTTTTTGTTCTGGTTTTTCTTTTTCTCCCCGGCCGCCTCATACTTACGCATGTTAAGAATGATTTTTCAAAAGTGGAAACCTTTTTTCTTTCGACGGCTTCAGGGATTGCGGTCCTTGCTTTTTTGGCTTATGTCCTAGGTTTCCTGCGTTTAGGTTTTTTGGTTTTTCCCCTGCTTCTTTTGGCTGACTTTTATCTTGTTTTTTTTCGGCGGTGGCGGCCGTCAAAAATTGAAATTCGCCGCCAAGACTGGCTGCCAATCTCTGTTGTTTTTCTGGGAGCGCTTTTTCAAGGCATCTTAATGTTTAAAAGCGGAACATCATATCAAGGAGGACTGGCTTTTTGGGGAGTGCACGGCTATGATGCCATCTGGCATACCGCCTTAATCCAGGAATTAACTAATCACTTTCCGCCTCAAAATCCAGGCTTTGCCGGTGAGGCTTTGAAGAATTATCATTTCTTAACCGATCTTTTTTATGCTCAGGTTCACAAAATTACGGGTATTTCTATCCTTAATCTCTATTTCCGTTTCGGACCTTTGCTTTTTGTTCTTCTCTTAAACTCCTTGATTTACTTTTTTGTAAAACGATGGTTAGGCAAAACCACTATTGCTTGTTGGGCGATATTTTTTGCCTCAATTGCCGGTAGTTTCGGTTGGACGCTGCAGCTTTTTGGCAAAGGGAGTAATAATTGGGAAACGGCCTTTTGGGGAATCCAACCAACTTCAGCCTTTTTAAATCCACCTTTTGGAGTTTCTTTAATATTTCTGGTTCTTGGACTGATATTTTTTAACCTATACCTTAAGGAAAAATCGCGTAGCTTAATGCTGCTTTGCGCTTTTGTTTTTGGCTTGCTGATTGGTTTTAAGGTTTACGCAGGGATAATTGTTTTGGGAGGGTTAGGAGTAATAGGAGGATTACAGACTTGCCTGCCGGCAGGCAGGGTATTAAGGGGAAAATTTGATTTAATTTTGATTTTTCTTGGTAGTTTGGTTTTATCTTTAATACTTTACTTTTTGACCAGTTCCGGTTCAATGAATTATCTCCAGTGGCAGCCATGGTGGTTTATCAAAACTATGGTTGAGGCACCCGACAGACTGAATTGGCCCTCTCTTGAGTTGCGTCGTCAGGTTTATGAAATGTATAACGACTGGCTAAGTCTTCTTTTGCTCGGCACTTTCACCTTTTTAATTTTTTTATTTGGCAATTTGGGAACGAGGTTTATTGGTTTCCTTTCAGTAATAAAGAGGGCGCTTAAAGGACAAAGCCTCGATAGGTTTTTGTTAGTCATGATGTTGATTGCTTTTTTGCCGCCGATTTTCTTTACACAAAAAGTAGTTCTCTGGAACGCGATTCAATTTTTTTATTATTTTACTTTTCTTTTTTCCTTTTTTGCGGCCGAGGGCACAGTTTGGTTACTAACTAAACTAAGAATTAAATCTGTTCAAGTGATTTTCGCTTTGTTGATTATCGCGGCGGCGCTGCCGAGCACTTTAAAAACTATTTATTGGTTCAATGCACCCACGCCAACGACACTCTTGGCCAAAGAAGAGATTGAAGCGCTGGATTTCCTGAGCGAAAATTCAAATCCTGAGGAGATTATTTTAACCTACCCTTTTGATTCCACCGTAGCTCAGAATTTCAAAGAGCCCCCGGTACCAATGACTTATTACAACTCGTCCTATGTTTCCTTTTTCACTGGCCAGCGGGTATACCTTGAAGATTTAAACGCGGCCACCCTTTTGTCTTATGATGTCAACACAAGACTAAATAAAGGAAAAGCTTTCTTTAGCTTACAGGATCCATCCCAGTCAAAAGATTTCTTAACCCAAAACAAAATTCGTTTTGTCTATCTAGTCGATAATCAATGGGCAAAGCTAAAACCAGAAGAAATCGGTCTTAAAAAGATTTTTGATAACCAAAAGGTCAGAATTTACCAGGTTAACTGAGACTTTTTTGCCTCTTTTTTCCTCTTGACAAAATTTCTTCGAACTGTTATTATGAATATATATTCATAAGTTAGCTTCGAGAGGAGGTGAAAATAAATGCCAGGATTTAATGGAACGGGCCCAATAGGAATGGGGCCAAAAACAGGTCGAGGTTTCGGGCCATGCGGATTGGGTTTGGGTTGGCGACGAAGATTTGGTGCAGGACGCGGTTTGGGGAGATATTTTAGTTGGAATTGGCCCCAAAACCAAAAAGACCAGCTTGAGGCCATAAAGCAATATAAAGAAGCTTTAAAGGAAGAGATGGAAGATGTGGAAAAAGAGGAAAAAGAGCTTCAAAGTGAGGAGTAGGATATAATCGACTTATGCCAAGACCGCAAAGATTAAGATGCGTCAGCTTTATGCCTGATGTTACTTATTATAAACCTCGAGGCATTCCTTTGGGGATGCTGGAGGAGGTTAACTTAACCGTGGATGAACTTGAAGCGTTAAGGTTGGCAGATTTGGAAAATCAGGACCAAGTGAAGGCCGCAAGTCAAATGAAAATCTCCCAGAGTACTTTTCAGCGCATTCTCGCCACAGCGCATAAAAAAATAAGCGAAGCGTTAATCTACGGTAAAGCGATTAGAATTGAAGGAGGTGAATACAGCCTGAATAAAAAGATAGAGAGACAATTAAAGTGCGAAAGTTGTGGCCATACTTGGCAAATTCCCTTTGGTACCGGGAAAAGAGGAATCGAAATGAAATGTCCCCAGTGCGACTCTGGTCTGGTTCACAGGATAGACTATGGGGGACACGGATTTGGTCGCCAGTGGTGGGGATATAAAAGTAAGTTAAAAATTAAAAGTGAAAAATAAAAAAATAAAATTTGGCATTATTGTTTTCTTTTTTTGTCTGCTTTCTTGGGTAGTTCCTGCTGTTGCCCAAGAGAGCTCGTCGGTCGAAGAGGAAATTCTTGAAGGGCGAATAGTTAAAGTACTTAAGGAAGTAACTGTCATTCAGGCAGGACAGGAAAGCCTTAATCAGGAATTGGCGGTTTTAGTCACTAAAGGCTCCTTGAAAGACAAAGAAATTGAAGTTGAAGTTGGGAATATTCCTATTGTTGGCCAACCAAAATATAAAGTGGGTGATGAGGTTTTGTTAAGTTACTCTCATGACCTTGAGGGAAATGAGGTTTTTTATATCACCGACTTTATTAGGAGAAATCCGATGCTGTGGCTCTTATTTGTTTTTGTGGTCCTTGCGGCCATGATTGGTAAATGGCGAGGAATAAGTTCACTTTTGGGTTTGGCAATTTCCTTTTTGGTAATTTTCAAGTTCATCTTGCCTAATATTTATGCTGGTCGCGATCCTGTTTTAATCGCTGTTCTTGGTTCTTTGTTCATCATTCCTTTGACTTTTTGTCTTTCTCACGGACTAAACCGAAAAACAACAATTGCTATCTTCGGCACCGTTGTTGCCCTCTTAATTACCGGTCTCTTGGCCAAATTTTTTGTTGATTTTGCCAAGCTGACTGGTTATGCCTCCGAAGAAGCGGGTTTTTTGCAGGTTGCTAAAGGAGGAATAATGAACATTAAGGGATTACTATTGGCAGGAATTATCATTGGTGTTTTAGGAGTGTTGGATGATATTACTATTTCTCAGTCAGCTATTGTCCAACAACTTAAAGAGACTAACCTTAAGATTTCTCGAACTGAACTCTTTTCCCGAGCGATGAACGTGGGTCAGGATCATATTGCCTCAATGGTTAATACTTTAGTTTTGGTTTATACCGGCGCTGCTTTACCCTTGATGCTTTTATTTATTGATAGCCCTCAGCCCTATTCTCAGGTTATTAACTATGAAATTATTGCCGAAGAAATTATAAGAACACTGGTTGGGAGTATCGGTTTAGTTTCGGCTGTGCCAATTACTACCTTTTTAGCTTGTCACTTAAACTTTAAAAGGAAATCTTAAAAATGTTCTTAGCTCAAGTTAATTCCTGTCAAGTTTGCGGTGAACCAGCAGTTTCGTCACTGGGATTTGAACCATCGTGGTTAGTCGTTACCTCGGCGGCTTTCGTTGATTCTATTAATCCTTGTGCAATCGCGGTCCTTTTGATTCTTTTGGGAGCACTTTTGATGGTGAAAGAGAAAAAGCAAGCTTTGTTAACAGGAGTTTTCTTTATTTTAGCTCTTTATCTTGCCTATCTTTTCTTAGGTTTAGGTTTGATTTCTTTTCTTCAACTTTCTGGTTTGGCAAAAATTTTTCATCAGCTTATCGGCGTTTTAGCGATTTTAATCGGTCTTTTAAATATCAAGGATTTTTTTTGGTACGGCGGCGGCGGTTTTGTCATGGAAATACCGCGCTCTTGGCGTCCAACAATTCAAGGGTTTCTTAAGAAGGCAACTAGTCCCTTGGGCGCTTTTCTGACGGGTATTGTCGTGACTGCTTTTGAGCTTCCTTGTACAGGCGGGCCTTATTTTTTTGTCCTTGGTTTATTGGCACATAATTATTCATTATCTCAGATTTTACCAATTCTCTTGTACTACAATCTTATTTTTGTTTTACCACTTTTACTGATTACCACCCTTATTTATTTTGGCTACTCCTCTGTGGAGAAGACGACAGCTTGGAAGGATAGAAACCTACGATTGCTTCATCTTATCGCCGGTCTTATTATGCTCTCTTTAGGGATTTGGGTATTTCTTAGTTAAAAGACCTTAACCTTCACATCCTTTAGCCAAGCGTGGTAAAATATAACCAGAGATGGGAAAACTTGGTTTAACTGCTGTTATCCTGGCCAAAAACGAAGAAAAGAATTTACCGCGCGTTCTTAAATCAATTTCTTGGGTAGATGAGATTGTTATTGTTGATGATGAGTCAACGGATGGAACAGTCGAAATTGCCAAGAAAGCCCAAGCGACAGTTTATCAAAGAGAACTTGATGATTTTTGCTCACAAAGAAACTTTGCCCTAACCAAAGTAAAAACACCTTGGGTTCTTTTTATTGATGCGGATGAGGAAATAACACCTGAACTTGCAGAGGAGATAAAGCAAGCAGTTAAGACCGATAAATTCGATGGTTATCGTTTCCCCAGAAAAAATATTATTTTTGGTAAATGGATAGAGCATTCTGGCTGGTATCCTGATTGGCAGCTTCATTTATTTAAGATTGCTAAGGGCAAATATGTTGAGAAAGTTCATGAACAAGTGGTGCTTGACGGAAAGGTGGGAGAATTAAGCAAGGTTCTGGTTCATTATAATTATCAATCGATTAGCCAGTACTTAGAGAAAATGTTTCGTTATACGACGCTTGAGGTGGAAAATCAATTAACCTTAGGTTATAAATTTGCCTGGTCGGATTTAATTAAAAAACCGCTTTCAGAATTCTTGCGTCGTTTTTTTGCCGAGCAGGGTTTTAAAGATGGTGTTCATGGACTGGCTTTAAGTTTACTTCAGGCTTTCTCCGAGCTAGTCGTTTATCTTAAGATTTGGGAGAAAGAAGGTTTTAGACCGCAAGAGACAAAAGAAGTTTTTGAAGAGTTGGAGAAGAGTACAGAGGAGATTAGCTTTTGGCTCAAGAAACAAGAAAAAAATCCTCTGAAAAAAGTACTTCGGAAATTAACCAGATGAAAATTTTCATTGTTATTTTAAATTGGAACGGAAAAAAGTTTATAAGTGGATGCCTTGATTCTGTTGGTAAACTGGAAACTGGAAACTGGAAACTGGAAATTATTGTTATTGATAACGCTTCGACAGATGGCTCAGTTGAGATAATTAATGAAGAATGGTCAATGGTTAAAAGAAAAAAATCATCAACCATTAGCCATCAACCATTAGCCATCAAATTAATTTCTAATCAAGAAAATCTTGGATTTGCCGAAGGGAATAATGTTGGTATCAGGTATGCCCTAGAAAATGGAGCCGATTATGTCTTAATCCTTAATCCAGATACTATCGTTGACAGAAATCTTTTAGTTTCATTAATGAAAGTGGCCGAATCTGACTCTAAAATTAGCATTTTAGGTTCAAAAATATATTTCGCCCCAGGCTTCGAATACCATAAAGAGAGATACAAGGAATCAGAAAGAGGTAATGTAATTTTTTATGCAGGAGGGAAGATTGATTGGGGGAATGTTTTGGCTTCACATCGGGGAGTGGACGAAGTAGATAAAGGACAGTATGATAAAGTTGAAGAAACAGATTTTGTTACCGGCTGTGCCATGCTAATTAAACGAGAGGTCTTGGAGAAAATTGGCGCTTTTGACCAAAAATATTTTCTTTACTGGGAAGATGCTGATTTTTGTCAGCGGGCCCGAGGTGCAGATTTCAAGATTGTCTATGCACCAAGCGCAAAAATTTATCATTTGGACGCTGGTTCAAGCAAGGTCGGTGGACCGCTCCACGATTATTACTTAACTCGCAATCGACTTCTCTTTGGGATGCGTTATGCACCACTTAGGGCAAAACTAGCTCTTTTTCGCGAAAGTTTAAAACTACTCTTAATGGGTAGAAAATGGCAGAAGATGGGCGCTTTCGATTTTTATCGCGGTAAATTTGGAAAAGGCTCATATCAGAAATGATGAAAAAAATTCCGGGAATTTGGTACCTTGTTGGGTTGGTCGTGTTTTTGGGCATTTTCCTGCGAGTTTATAACATTCCCCAAACTCTTCTTTTTCATTTTGATCAAGGTTATCACGGCCTCGCGATTAGAGATATCTGGGAGACAAAAAGAATTGCGCTTCTGGGCCACAAGACCGATGTGGAGGGTATTTTTCATGGCTCATTCTTTTATTATTTGATGTTGCCACTTTATTTAATTTCTGGCTGGAATCCGGCTGGGGTGAGTAGTATTCTGGCGGTTTTAGACGGCTTAACGGTGATTTTTATCTTTCTTTTGGGTAAGGAATTATTTAGTAAACAAGTTGGGATATTGGCGGCTGGCTTTTATACGGTTTCTTATCCTTTAATTTCCTATTCTCGTTGGTTATCTAATGTAACGCTAATTCCTCTCTTTTCCTCTTTGTTTTTCTTTTTTTTACTAAAGTCATATCAGGAAAAAATTTATTTCTTTCCAGTTGCCGCTTTATTCGTTGGTATTGTCGCCCAACTCAATGGTGCCATCGGTTTTTTCTTAGTACTTTTGTTGATAATTTCACTTTTTCTTTTAAGAAGGAAAATCTTCCGGACAAAGTTATTTTTTTTTCTTACAATATTTCTTTTTATTACACCGGCAATACCTCTTATTCTCTTTGATGTCAGACATCAGTTTTTAGTAACAAGTTCTATTTTGAGTCTGTTTTCGCGAGGGAAAACAAATCTGGGAGCAGGCCAGTTTTTGTCTCATTTTAATCTCTTTCAAGGAGAATTTACCAACCTTCTCAGTTACAAGTTACCGATTTTGGCCATTATTTTATTCTTAACCGTCCTTGCGGCCTTGTTCCACGGGCGAAAGACCAAAGGTGGAGAGTTTAAACCAGTCAAAACTCTTTTGCTTTTTCTGCTAGTTCCCCTTTTGGGTTTGTTGTTTTATCCCGGCGGCATTCACCAGTTTTTCTTTATTGGTATTCTTCCCCTTTTGGTTATTTTTATTGCTTGGGGACTGATTTATTGGATGAAGGTAAAAATTCTTAAACCAGCAATTATCGTTTTTGTCTTGCTAATAGTCTTTGTCAATCTTTTTTATTGGCAGGGTTTTTTAAAACCCGGTTTCAATTTAATTCCTATTGGGACGCGGAATTTAATCACTCTAGATGATCGACTGGAAGCACTTGATTTTATTTATAAGCAGGCCCAAGGAGAACCTTTCCAAACACCGATTTATATTATTCCCTACAATCAGGAGCAACCTTGGGATTATGTTTTTGCTTGGTACGGTAAGAAAAAATATGATTATTTGCCGACTAAATATTCGGGAAAAACTTTTGTCATTTATGAGCCGGATTTCGACTTTCCCTATCGTTTAACAAGCTGGCTTGGTAAAATAGAGGAGGACCATGGTGGTGTTATCACCAGCTTTAAAACTCACGATTTAATCGTGGAAGAAAGAGAGAAATAAGAAGATGAAAATATCGGTCATCATTAACGCCAAAAATGAAGAAGATTTTATTGGTGATTGTTTGGAGTCGGTGAAATGGGCTGATGAGGCGATGGTGCTTTTAAGCCAAAACTCTTGCGATAAAACCGAAGAAATTGCCAGAAATTTTGGTGCGAAAATTATCTGGCAAGAAGCAAGAGAAGTTGATTATGCTGCTTGGCACAATCAGGGATTGAAGGAAGCCAACGGAGAATGGTTGCTCTGGATAGATGCCGACGAGAGAGTGACACCACTTTTAAAACAAGAACTGCAACATGCAATACGCAATAAGCAATGCGCAGCTTATGCCATTCCTCGGCGCAATTTTCTTTTAGGTAAAGAATTAAAACATGGCGGGTGGTTTCCAGATTATCAAATTAGACTCTTTAAGAAGGAAAAACTTAAAATGTGGACAGGTATGCTCCACGAAAGACCAGAATTTGAGGGAGAGCTGGGTAAGTTAGAAACTCCCATGATTCACCTTCAACCTGAAAAAATAGAACCAGCCCTTGAAAAATCTATAAAGTGGTCGGGAATTGAAGCAAAACTCTTATTTGAGTCCAGTCATCCACCGGTGACCTGGTGGCGAGTTTTGCGGATGGGCGCAACAACTATTTTTGAAAGGTTAATCAAAAAGCAAGGTTTTCGTGACGGAACAGAAGGTTGGATAGAATCAATTTATCAAGCTTTTCACACGATGATAGTTTATCTTAAAGTTTGGGAGCTACAAAGATTAAAATGAAAGCAATTTTTTACGATCCCTACTTAGAGACTGTTGGTGGCGGCGAGCGTTATGTGTTGACATTGGTTGAGTATCTTTTGCAAAAAGATTGGGAAGTGACCGTTATAGGCGAAGAAAAATTAAAGGAAAAAATTGTATCGCGATTTAATTTAAATCTTGATAAAGTGAAGTTTTCCTCTGGTGCAACTAATCTAGTCAGTCGCTGGCAGACCTATAGAAACTATGATTTATTATTTTGGTTGAGCGATGGGAGTATTCCTTGGCTTTTTTCAAAGAAAAACATCCTCCATTTTCAGGTTCCATTTCACGATGTTAATGGGCGGTCTTTACAAAATCAGCTGAAACTAAAGAATATTTTTTCTGTCGTTTGTAACTCAGAATTTACCAAAGGTTTTATTGACAAGGAATTTGGGGTGAACTCCGTTGTTATTTATCCGCCAGTTGAGGTAGAGCTCTTTAAGACAGGCAAAAAAGAAAATATTATTTTGGCAGTTGGCCGTTTTTCTCAGCTATTGCAGGCAAAAAGACAGGATGTTTTAATCGAGGTTTTCAGGAGAATGGTTGACGAAGGTTTGAACGGTTGGCAGTTAATTTTAGCCGGAGGGGCCGATGTGGGGGCGACTGGGTATCTTGAAAAACTTAAAAGTCAGTCGCGAGGCTACCCAATTGAGGTTTTAGAAAATCTTCCTTTTGAGAAAGTCCAGGATTTATATGGAAAGGCGAAAATTTTTTGGAACGCCTCCGGTTATGAAATCGATGAAAATGAAAATCCAGAAAAAGTCGAGCATTTTGGGATGGTTATTGTTGAAGCGATGGCGGCAGGGTGTGTCCCAATCGTAGTTGGTAAGGGCGGAGCAAAAGAGATTATCAAAGAAGGAACAAACGGCTTTTTTTGGGAAAAAGAAGAGGAATTAATGAAGAAAACGCAAAAGCTAATCTTTGCCCCCGAGACTCTTCATGATTTATCAAAAATTGTGGTAAAATCAAGTCAGAAATTTTCAAAACAAAGATTTTGCCAGGAGTTTGACGAGATTATTTAGAACAATAATCAATGAAAAAATTTAAGCTTATATTTATTTCCATTTTATCTTTGTGGTTGTTATGGGTGACACTTTGGGCTTGGGTGTTGCCATTTAATATGGCGCCTGATGAATGTCTTCACCTCGAAACGGCCAAATTTTTTCAGACAGAAAAACGACTTCCTGTTGCTGGCAGCGAGGAAATAACTTTTATCGAAAGAGATAGTTGTATGGGGGCAACTTATATTTCCACGCCGTTTTTGAATTATATTGTTGCGTCGGTTTTTATAAACAACAAAGGATTGGTTAATATTGAAAGGGATTATTTAGCAGCAAGATTTTCCTCCATTTTTTTTGGGGCCATCTTTGTAATCTTTCTCTACCTTTTTTTAAGTAAATTTTTTGCAAAAAATCGTTTGGTCGCTATTTCTAGTTTCATTTCAATTCTTCTTATTCCTCAAGTTACTTATATTTTTTCCTATCTGAATCATGAAGCCTATTCGTTAGCAGCGTCGTCTTTTTTGTTATTTGTAAGTCTTAATTTTTATAATCTTTCACAAGAAGGGATTAAAAAAACTAGGAATTTTTTATTTTTAGGATTGGCGATTTCCTTGCAATTATTTACCAAGTCAAATTTTTATTTATTACTTTTAATTCCCTTAGTAATTTTAATTTTAAAACTCTGGCAGACAAAGAAACTATATTTGAAGAATTTATTTATTCTTGGGGGAATTATTATTATTCTTAGTGGTTGGTTTTTTGTCAGAAACTATTTTCTTTATAAAGATGTTATGGGGATTAAGATTTATCAGACTACGGTCAGGAATAATTTTGGTACCAGAACTTATGCCCAAGCAGGATGGAATTACTATGACGTTCTTTTTAAGAGCAAATGGATTGAAGAAACAGTCAGCAGTTTTTATGGACGTTTTGGTTATATGACAGTTGAAATTGATCCGGTCATGCAGTGGATTTTTAGATCTTTTATTTTTTTGGGAATAGTGGGTGTTATTAAAAAGCTAAGCAAAATCAAAAATTTAAAGTCTTCGATTAAAAATAATATATGGTATTTTCTTTTTGCCCTTTTAATCCCGGCCAACATTGCCATCTCCCTATATAACACTCTTTATTTTGATTTTCAAAATCAAGGGAGATATTTATTTCCCATCCTTATTCCGTTGATGGTGTTAGTCAGTAGGGGAATCTTTGCCTTAAATGATAATAAAGAAAACCAGAAAACAATGCTAATTGCCGTTATCGCTGGTTCAATTTTATTAAGTTTTTGGAGCTTTTTATATTTACCAAAGATATGAAATTGTCAGAAGCAGCGGTTATTCATCGAAACGTTCCCCCTGATTGGTACGAACGCGGAATTGAAAAAAATTCTGGGCAAAGATTCTGGCATTTCCGTCGTTTTGCCGAAGTGGGCAAACTCATAGAACCAACAGGCGGAAAAATCTTGGACATTGGGAGCGCAGACGGGACTTTTACTAAAGTAATACTGGACCATTCAAGGGCGGATTTAGTTTTGGGAGTTGATGTTTTACCAGCTTCAGTTGCCTTCGCCAAGAAAAAATTTGCCAAAAACAAAAAATTAAGATTTCAAGTTGCCAATGCAGAAAAGTTACCATTTAAAAAAGAAGAATTCGATGCCGTTTTTTGCTTAGAGGTTTTAGAGCATCTTTTTGCTCCCGAAAAAACCTTGCTAGAAGTCAAAAGGGTTTTGAAAAAAAATGGTTATGCCATTTTTTTAGTTCCTACAGAAAACATTCCTTTTAAAATTATTTGGTTTTTTTGGGAAAATACTTGGGGTTGGATTTGGAAAGGGACACATGTGCAAAAATTTACCAAAAGAGAATTAATAAGAATAGTAAGAAAGGTTGGTTTTAAAATTTGTACGGACAAAAAATTTTTATTAGGGATGCTGGAGGCAATAAAAGCGAAGAAAAATGATAAATAAAGTCTCGGTGGTGATCCCCAACTGGAACGGACGGTTACTTCTGGCGAAAAATTTACCAGCAGTTATAGCGTCAGAACCAGAGGAATTAATTATCGTTGATGATTTCTCTGAAGACGATTCTGTTTCCTTTTTAGAAGAAAAGTATCCTCAGATAAAATTAATTAAACATCAAAAAAATCTTGGTTTTGCCGCTTCATGCAACGACGGGGTGAAAAATGCCAAAAGTGAAGTCGTTGTTCTTTTAAACTCTGATGTTGTTCCTGAGAAAGAGTGTTTAAAAGCCGTTTTGCCGCTTTTTGAAGATCCGAAGGTCTTCGCTGTTTCTTTTAATGAATCGCAATGGAGTTGGGCAAAGATTTTTTGGAAAAATGGTTTCGTTGAGCATGAGCCAGGTCTTAAAACGGACAAAACTCATATTACCGCTTGGGCATCAGGTGGTAGCAGTGCTTTTAGAAAATCTATTTGGGAAGAATTGGAAGGTTTTGATAATCTCTATCACCCCTTTTATTGGGAGGATGTGGATTTATCTTACAGAGCTTGGAAAAGAGGCTATAAGGTTTTATGGGAGCCCAAAGCGGTTGCCCATCATAAGCATGAGGCAATTATCGGGAAGCATTTTTCGAAAAGTTATGTTGATTTTGTTTCCCAAAGAAACAGGTTGATTTTTATTTGGAAAAATATTACGGATTTTGGCATGATACAATCTCACAAGATTCATCTTCTTGCTTTTTTAATAAAACATCCGAAATACTTCAAGGTGTTTGCGGGCGCATTAAAGCTGTTTCTAAAGGTACTTTCCAGAAGGCGCAGGGAGGGAAACGAGAGTAGAGTATCAGATAAAGAAATTTTTGAAAAATTCAAGTAGTAAATGGAATTATCTATCATTATCGTCAGCTTTAATACCAGAGAACTTCTAAAAAAATGTTTAGAATCGATAAAAAATGCTGAAATTATTGTGATTGATAATGCTTCGACAGACGGTTCAGTCGAGGAAATTAAAAAATTAAAAATTAAATATCAAAAATACAAATTAAATATCAAATATATTTTGAATAACGAGAATCTCGGCTTTGCTAAAGCAAATAATCAAGCTCTCAGGCTCGCTGGGGGTGAATACTGTCTTTTGCTAAACTCTGATACAGAAGTTAAACCTGGGGCCCTAGAAAAATTAGTTGAATTTGCCAGGCAACATGCTGAAGTAGGGATTGTTGGCGCTAGGCTTTTAAATCCTGATGGTTCCTTACAGCCTTCTGTTTATCATTTCCCGACAATTTGGCGGGCTTTTCAAGAGTACTGGTTGGGTCGAAAAGGGAGTTATGAAAAATATGCTCTGACAGGGTTAGACCCTGTCAAGGTCGAAGCGGTAACAGGCGCGGCGATGCTTATTTCTAGGAAAACAATTGAAAAAATTGGTCTTTTAGACGAGCAATATTTTATGTATTTTGAGGATTTAGATTATTGCCGAAGACTTAAACGCGCAAACCTTAAGGTTTATTATCTGCCGGAAGCGGAAGTGATTCATCATCATGGCGCCAGCGGCAAAGGTTCACCTCTAACTTATCGATATCTGGTAAAAAGTAGTAAAATTTATAATGGTATCTCCAAATTTTGGGCTTTAAGTTTTATCATCCGGAGTGGTCAAAAATGGCAGAGAATTTTAGGGAAAAGATAACTTCTAAGACCTTTTTGGTTTTTTTGGGAATTTTTGTAATAGGATTATTTTTACGGCTTTACGCTCTTGATAAATACCCAATTAGCTTTCATTCCCAAGAAGCGCTTTTAGGTTGGCGCGCTAAGAGTCTTTTAGTCACCGGTAAGGACGAAACTGGCCGACCCCTTCCTTTAATTTTCTCCTCTCTTGAGGGCTATCAATTACCGTTAGCCACTTATATGGTTCTTCCGAGTGTCAAAGCCTTTGGCTTAAACGAATTCGGAGTGAGATTTCCTTTTGCCTTCTTAGGGTCTCTGAGTCTTCTTGCTTTTTATGGAATTGTACTTTCCCTTTTTAAAGACAAAAAAATGAGTCTCTGGGCGGCCTTTATTTTTGCTACCAGTCCGGGGATTATTTTCCTTTCCAGAATCGCTTCGCCCCCAAATCTTTCCCTTTCTTTTTTTCTTCTCGGCTTCTTCTGTTTATTATGGGGAGCGAAGAAGCGATTTTTTCTCATCGGAGCGTTTATTTTTCTTTTAGGTTCCCTCTATGCGGCCAAAATGGTTTGGGTTTTCCTCTTGCCATTTTTGTTATTATATTGGATTTTTACTAGAAAAAAAGAGATTGGTTTTCTGATTATCATTTTGGCTTTTGCTTGTCTTCCTCTTCTTTTTTCTTATTCGGCTTCACCTCAAGCAAAGCTGGATTTAGTTCATAGCGATTTTAATTTATTTTCCGAAGTGACGATTCTCAATGGTATCAACATGATGAGAGGTGAGGATATTGCGGCTGGTTATCCGTTTCTGGGGAGAATTTTTTACACAAAACTTTTTTACCTGGAAAAAATCTTTGAAAACTTTCTTAGACACTTCAATCCACGCTTTTATTTTGCCGCTGGGGACGGCCATCCTCTCCATGGATTGACTAATTTCGGGCCGATATTTTTGGTTTTTTTACCACTGAGTCTTTTAGGGATTAAATGGATAACTAGCAAAGAAAGAAAAAAACTTTTCTTTTTATTGTTTTGGTTTATTTTGGGAATAATCCCTTCGGTCTTTGTTATTCCTTCTCCAAATCAAGAGAAAGTCCTATTTGTTCTTCCGGTCTTAATTATCTTGGCCGCTTATGCCTTATCACGATTGAATTTAAGGCCCGTTTTACTTTTTCTGTTGTTTTTGCTCTTCAATTTCGCCGTGGTCTTCTATGATGGTCTTATAAAAGAACCCTTTAGAAATTTAGGAAAATGGCAGTACTCTTATAAAGAGTTAAGTTTATTTTTAGGCGACCAGCTTAAAAATTATGAAAAGATTTTTTTAACCGATGCTTATGGTTCTGATCCCGGTCCGGCTTATCTTTTTTATACCGATTTTCCCCCGCAGAAATTTTTAGAAAAGGATGCTCTTGTTTTTAGCTATCGAAACTATATCAGTAAAATTGGTAACATCACCATTAACCAACAGAACCAGTGGATGCCGCAAAAATCGGCTCTTTATATTATTGCTCCGAGTGAAGAGAAGATAATGGAGCGTTTTGGGCTTCAAAAGACAGAGGTTTTGCCGGTAAAGGTGATAAGAGATCCAGATGGTAAAACGGCTTTTATGGCTTTTACTATTTTCCCACATGAGGTGAAAAATGAAAAATAAAATTTTTTTCTTTTTGATGTTGATTGTGGTGTTGACGGGGTTTTTCCGCTTCTGGCAGCTGGCTAATTATCCTGTTTCTCTAAGTATTGATGAAGTGGCAGTGGGTTACAATAGTTACTCTATTTTAAAAACTGGCCGTGATGAGTTTGGTGAGTTTTTACCTTTAGCCTTTCGCTCCGTAGGCGACTATAAAACGCCTGTTTTAATTTATTTAATGACTCCATCAATTGCTATTTTTGGACTTAATGAATTCGGCGTACGTTTTACCATAGCCTTGATTGGCGTTTTAACTATTCCGGTCGTTTTCTTCCTGCTTAGGCAACTGACCCGAAACTCGCTTCTTAGCCTTTTCACTGCCTTTTCTCTGGCGATTTCTCCGTGGCACACTTTTTTTTCAAGAATGTCTTTTGATGGAATTTTGGGTTTATTTTTCCTTTTATTGAGTGTTTGGCTTTTTTTGCGAGCGACGGCAAAAAATGGCCAATTTTTATGGTTAGCAGGAATATTTTTTGTTCTTTCGATGTATAGCTATCATGCAGAAAGAGTCTTCGCCCCAATGCTCTTTTTAATTCTTATCGTTATTTACGGCAAAGAACTTAGACGAACGAAAAAGGCCTGTCTGGTTACCCTCCTCATCGTCATTATCTTATCGCTTCCGCTGGCGAAAATGATGATGGGCATTGAAGGCCAAAAACGAGCCAGAATGACCTTTTTAGCTCAAGATGAAAATATTTCCTACGTCCTTCATCAACCTGGTGCAAAATTAAGCCCTTTACAATCGGTTCTGGATAGTAATCCTGTGATGCTTGGTAATTTCTGGGCAAAGAGGTATCTTAACTACTGGGATCCTTCATTCCTTTTCTTTAAGGGGATGAAGTTTTCCTTACCGGGTGCGCCGGATTCAGGTATTTTTTACTTTTTTGAATTACCCCTTTTCTTCGTAGGTCTTTGGCTATTACTGTTTCGTCAGCCATTTGTCGATAAGCGTGTAAAGATTCTTCTTGTTTTGTGGTTTCTACTTGGGCCTTTACCGGCCTCTTTGACCAACAATGAGCAGCATACATCTCGCAGCTTAATCTGGATTCCCATCTTACCTCTTTTGGTGGGGATGGGAGGACTTTTTTTATGGAATCTTCTGGCGAAATTAAAACCAGCGATAAGGAAACTTATATATGCGGGGACAGTGATTTTAATTTTAACTAACATAATTTATGTCGCTGATTTGTATTTTGTTCATTATTCTATTCAGTTTTCAGAGCATTGGGATTACGGTTTGAAAGAGGCCTCAATTTTTGCTTGGGAGCACGAAAAGGAGTATAAAGAAATTGTGGTGGATAATGTTTTCGGTACTTTGGGGCCTTATTCTGTAGGGACGCCCCATCTGTATTTATTGTTTTATGGTAAGTATGATCCCGCAACATTGCAGAAAGAAAGGGGTTCCAATTCCGATGATTTTGGCAAATTTAAATTCAGGACAATCTACTGGCCGGATGACCGAAAAAGCAAAAACACTTTGTTTATCGGTAGTCCCTGGCGGCTACCTCTGAAAGATTTGGAAGAATCCCAAATCCTCAAAAAAATTTACTTCAAAAATAATCAGTTGGGATTTTTAGTCGTCAAGACATAAAAAATGTTAAGAATAAAGAAAAATCTCATTTTAGTCGTCATTATTTTAGTCGCGGCTATCGTAAGACTTTGGAAAGTTGGTATCATTCCACCGGGTCTTTTTGGTGATGAGGTTGATACAGGCTACCAGGCCTATTCTATTCTAAAAACCGGCCGGGATTATTTCGGCAATTTTTTGCCTGTCCATTTTCAATCCTTTGGTGACTGGCGTGTTCCTCTTTACATTTACCTTGACACCATTTTTATTGCTTTCTTGGGTTTAACTGAATTGGCAGTAAGGTTACCGGCGGCGCTCTTAGGAATTTTTGGAGTTTTTGTTACTTATCTTTTAGCCAAGAGAATTACCCGCAGTGAAAAGATTTCACTCGCATCATCCTTCCTTTTAGCGATTTCTCCTTGGCATATTCAACTAAGCAGAATTGGCATTGAGGCAATTTTTCTTCCAATTTTATTTCCCTTAGGACTACTTTTTTTCTTAAAAGGAGTCGAAGAGAAGAGGAAATTAATTCCTCTTGTATTTGCTGGCTTCTTTTTTGGGTTAACTGTTTATGCTTATAACACACCAAAGTTATTTTTATCACTAATAGTTTTAGTTTTACTAATTCTTTGGAGAAAAGAGCTTCTGGTCGAAAAGAAAAAATTGATTGTTTTTTTACTGACTTTGTTTCTTGTTTTGTTACCGTTGGGCCTTGATCTCTTTAAAGGTTCTAGCCAGGCAAGATTTTTATCAATTAGCATTTTTTCTGATTCGCAAGTCTCGGAAAAAGTAAGGCTAGCCAGAGAAAGTTGTGATTATCAGGGAATTGTCGCCAGGGTGCTGCACAATAAAGTGACTGTCTGGACAGACACTTTTGTTAAAAATTATCTCTCTTCTGTCTCAACAGATTTTCTTTTTGCCAAGGGTGATTTAAATCCTCGTCATGCAGTGGGAGGAAGAGGAGAACTTTATTTATTTGAACTGCCATTTTTGATTTTAGGTCTAGGGATAGTACTCCTGAAGGCTTTTAAAGAGAAAAAGAAAGTTTTTCAACTCATTCTAGTGTGGTTGATTTTCTCACCAATTCCCGCCGCTTTAACTCAAAATGGAGGAACACATGCCATAAGACTTTTTCTATTTATACCGTGGTTTCAGATTGTAACGGCGCTGGGGATTTGGGCCGTTTGGGAATATATACGTTCTAGGAGAGCAAAAATATTCTTAATCGTTCTTCTTTCTTTCATTATTTGTTTATCAGTATTTTCTTATACCCATAATTATTTTGTCCATTACCCCAAAATTTCTGGTCGTTGGTGGAATTACGGTTATCGAGAAATTTTTGATTACGTTAAAAAGTCCGAAGATAAATATGGGAAGATATATGTTTCTCCAAGCTGGGAACCCTCCATTGTTTATACACTTTTCTATGGTCAATATCCCCCCAGTGAAACTCAAAAAGAAATTACCGTCTCGGCAGTTGATATCGGGAAATATCATTTTCTTTCCCCTGACGTTGGACGGCTCAAAAGAGGAGAAGGAGACGCCAAAACTTTGTACGTTCTTAATCCGGCAGAACTTGAAATAGCCAGTTTGAAACTCGAGGACGCCCCCAGTCTTAGATTTATTAAAGAAATTAAGGCACCGGATGGTTCTACAGCCTTTGTTATTTTTTCCAGTAGCGATGTGAAATGAAAAATTGGCAAAAAATTATTCTTCTTTTGATTTTTTTGGTTGCTTTGGTTTTGCGATTGATAAGGATTGGGGAGAATCCTACCCTTATCTCAGATGAAGCCTCGATTGGCTATAATGCTTACTCAATTTTGGAAACCGGTAAGGACGAATGGGGAAAACTTCTTCCACTTTCATTTAAAAGTTTTGGCGAATACAAACTTCCTTTATATATTTATTTGACCGTTCCCTCAATTGCTATTTTTGGCTTAAATGAATTTGCCATCAGGTTCCCATCGGTTCTTTTTGGTTCTTTGACAGTAATTTTAGTGTTTTTCTTAACGAAGGAGATTCTCTCCAAAACTAAATCATCAATCATAAATCATAAGCAAAGCTTGTTACTTCGTAATAAATCATCGATTTCTCTTCTAGCAGCTTTCCTGCTCGCAATTTCGCCATGGCATATCCAAGTTTCGCGGATGGCTCTAGAGGCGAACTTAAGCCTCTTTCTCACCATGCTGGGAGTACTTTTATTATTGAAAGCGAAAACAAATTTTAAATTTTACTATTTTTCATTTTTTCTTTTTGCTCTCACTTTTTATACTTATAATAGTTCCCGCATTTTTACCCCGCTTTTCCTTTCCTTTTATTTTTTAACACAAAGGGGGAAAATAAAATTCAACGACATCTTTAGACCAGCCGTTTTGGGATTAGTTGTAATTTTACCAATTATTTTTTCTGGTTTTGCTGGAAGCCGCGAGCGCCTTTATAAGGTGGGGCTTTTTAGCGACCCAGGTCTTGTTGCTCAAATTAATGAAAAAAGAGGTGAGTGTTTAACTCATCAAAACCAGACGGTTTGTGTTCTTCGTTATAATAAGCCTGTCGTATATGCCCTAACCTTTGCCAAAAATTATCTCAGTCATTTTTCTCCCAGATTCTTGTTTAGCGAAGGAGCAGGACTTTCTCAGTACTCCGTTCCCGGACAGGGAATGCTGTATTTCTGGGAAATACCATTCATCTTTGTCGGTTTAGGCTATTTGTTTAAACTAAGGAAAGAATTTTTGTTTCTTATTTTTTGGATTTTACTGGCCCCTCTTGCCAACAGCTTAACTGGAACAGCACATCCGGTAAGAGCGATTTTAATGCTGCCAATTTTTCAAATTTTTTCTGCGGTTGGAATTATAGCCTCAATTGTTTTTTTCAGAAAAAGAATTTACTTTAGATATATTTTTTCAGGCCTTTTGGCTTTAGTGATTTTGGTGTCAGTCGGTGGGTTTGCAGTTAAATATTTTCTCTACTATCCTCAAGTCGCAAATTGGAATTGGCAGATGGGTTACAAAAATTTATACCAGGAGTTATTTCGGCTGGAGGGTGATTATGAAAAAATTTATGTTAGTAAATTTTATGGAGAACCGCATATCTTTTATCTTTTTTATCGGAAGTTTAGTCCATCAAGCTATCAACAGAATAAAGATGTTATCAGGCATGATAGAGAGGATAAATGGGTCAATGTCGACCAAATCGGAAAATATTATTTTGTGCAGGAACCGGAACAAATAAGTCTTAAAGATAAGGAGCTATTAGCGCTACCCCTCCAAGAATTTTCCTTCCAGGGGGAAACTGTAGAAAGTATTAAGTACAAGAATGGGCAAACAGCCTTTTTGATTCTTAAGAAATGAAGAAAAATACTTATTTATTTTTGTTAATCTTAATTTCTTTAGTTGCCTTATCTTTGCGACTATGGAAGCTAGACAGCATTCCGCCATCTCTTAATTGGGACGAAGCGGCTTTTGGTTATAACGCTTACTCGATTTTAAAAACTACTCGTAATGAGTATGGTAATTTTCTACCTCTGGCGCCGATTTATGTTTATTTGACGGTTCCGTCGGTTGCCCTTTTTGGCTTAACGGAATTTGCCGTTCGTTTTCCAGCTGCCCTTTTTGGTGCTCTTAGTGTTTTTTTAATTTATTTTGTCGTCCAGGAACTTTTTAAAGAATTTGAAGGAAAGAAGTTTTTGGGAATTTTAACAAGCGTAGTTTTAGCTGTCTCGCCCTGGAGTTACCACTATTCTCATAGTGCTTGGGAAATTAATGTTTTTTTAGTTTTGTTGCTTCTGACCTTCATTTTTTTTCTTAAAGCCAAAAAGAAAATAAGAAATTATTTAATTGTCTTTCTAATTTTTGGATTTTTGGCTTTACTGGTAGTGAACTTCATCTCTGTTGCTCAAGAAGAAAATGGGAGTCCATTTAACTATTACCTAAGGGAGATTACTGAAAGGTATCTTAATCATTTTTCACCAAGATTTTTGTTCTTTGAGGGAGATTGGAGTAATTTAATGAATCATTTGGATATTCTCCTTTTGCCACTAGGTGCTTTTTTTCTTATTTCGAGGAAGATTAAAAATCAGTCATTTCTTTGGTACATTTTGCTGGTTGCACCTCTCCCGGCAGCTTTAAGTAGGGATGTTATTCAAGCAACGAGAAGCTTTTTTATGATTATTCCCTTAACGATTATCAGCGCTTTTGGTGTGTATTTTATTTGGGAGAAAGTAGCCAAAACCAGAAAGCTTTTGAAGATTGGTATTATCTCGGTTTTGATTTTTGGATATATTTTTAGTTTTGTTTATTACCTGGATCAATTTTTTGTTCATGCTCCAATTCAGAATTCCCAATATTGGCAATATGGCTATAAGGAGGTAGTAAAATTTGTCAAAGACAAAACAGGAAATTATGACAAAGTTGTTTTTACCCAAAAATACGGGCAACCTTATATCTACTGGCTTTTTTATACGAAATATGACCCCCAAAAGTATCAATCACAGGCAAAATTAATTGATAATATCCAGTTCCGGGATATCTACTGGCCAAAGGATAGATTTATTAAAAAAACTTTATATGTCGGGGGGCCATACGAGTTGCCTAAGGAGGATATTGTTGAGGGCCAGTCGAGACTTCTTAAAGAAATTAATTTCTTAAGTGGAGAAACAGCATTTCGTATTGTGGAAACCATAAAATGACAAAGAGAATAAAAATTTATTTAGTTTTAATAATTACTTTGGCTGCCTTTTTGAGATTTTGGCAGATAGATAAATATCCAGCCGGTTTTAATGCCGACGAAGCTGCTTATGGTTATAATGCCTACAGTTTGATTCAGACAGGTAAAGATGAGTTTGGTCATCCATGGCCGGTGCACCTGGTGTCATTTGCTGACTATAAACCTGGTGGTACAGCATATTTGGCTATACCATTTGTTAAGTTGTTTGGTTTAAATGAGTTGAGCGTTAGATTGCCCTCGCTCTTATTCGGTGTTGTTTCCGTATTCCTCATTTTTCTTTTGGTGCAAGAATTATTTGGGTTGTATTATTTATCTCTTATCGCCTCATTTTTTCTTACTATCTCTCCTTGGCATATTCATTTTTCTCGAGGGGCCTGGGAGACAAATCTGGCGACGACGTTTTTACTTTTGGGAACGTATTTCTTTTTTAAAGGTCTTAGGTATCCGAAGTTTTTTGTTTTCTCAATAATTTCTTATTCTTTTTCAATCTATACTTATCATACTCCTCGAGTGTTGATTCCGCTGTTGGGAATTTTTCTTATTGTTTCTTTCCGAAAAACACTTCTCAAAAATATCAAATTAGTTGGCCTATCGTTCTTCGTGGGCTTGTTGATTATGCTGCCTTTTATATTTTCATTTTTTGGACCAGCAGTTTCGGCTAGATTCTCGGGTGTTAGTGTTTTTGCTGATATCGGTCCGATCTGGCAAGTGAATCGTTCGCGGGGTGAACATCCTAATTTCAATTCTCCAGCGGTAAAGGTATTACACAACAAAGCAGTGGTTTATACGCTTAAGATTTCTCAAAACTGGCTTTCGCATTTTGATGGAAATTTTCTCTTTGTTTTGGGCGATCAGATTAAAAGAAGTAATTCTCCCGGAATGGGCGAAATGTATCTTTTTGATTTAATATTTATTTTGGCTGGTGTCTATTTCTTCGTTAAAATTCGACCAAAAAACTATCAATTTGTTTTTTTCTGGCTTTTGTTGTCGCCAATCGCGGCTTCTTTAACGTTCCAATCTCCTAATGCCCTAAGGGCTCACAATATGATTATTCCACTCGTTATAATTTCTGCTTACGGATTGTACAATTTGCTAATATTGGCGCGAAACGTACTATCCAAAAAATTGTTCTATGTTGTCTGTTGTCTGTTGTCTGTTGCGATTGCCTGGAATGTCTCCTATTTCCTCCATCAATATTTTGTTCATTATCCAAAGACATATCCTGAGGCTTGGGAATATGGCATCAAAGATTTAGTTGATTATCTAAAACCGATTAAAGGCAATTATGATAAAATTTATGTTACGGAAAAATACGACCAGCCATATATAATTTTCCTTTTTTACTTAAAATATCCGCCTGAGAAATTTCAGAAAGAAGCAGTACTGACTAAGAGAGACAAATTCGGCTTTTCAACGGTACGCGACTTTGACAACTTTCATTTTGAGAATATTGTTTGGGATAACTTAAAGGATAAAAAAAATGTGTTAGTTTGTGGTACGAATGAAGAAATACGAAATGTATCGAATATTGTAAAAATCATAAATTTTAAAAACGGAGAACCCGCCTTTAAATGCGTAGAGCTTTAAAAATGAAACTCTCTGTTGCCTTAGCTACATATAATGAAGAAGAAAATATCGGCAAATGTTTGGTGTCGATAAAAGGCCTCGCCGATGAGATTATTATCGTTGATGGTTCATCGACAGATAAAACAGTTGAAATCGCCAAAAAGTTTGGCGCCACAATTATAATTGCTGACAACCCACCGATTTTCCATATTAATAAACAAAAAGCGATTGATGCCTGTTCCGGGAAATGGATATTACAACTTGATGCTGATGAACAAGTTACACCAGAGCTGGGGAGAGAAATTAGAGAAATCATAGAGAAGGACAGCAAATTTTCTGGTTTTTGGATTAAGCGCAAGAATTATTTTTTGGGATACTGGCTTAAGAAAGGTGGTCAGTATCCAGACCCCGTGATTAGGCTTTTTAAGAAAGGCAAAGCTTTCCTTCCCTGTAAGTCGGTTCATGAACAAATGGAGGTTGAGGGGGATATTGGTTGGTTGGAAAATGACATGCTTCACTACTCAGTGCCAACCTTTTCGCGTTATTTGACCAATTCCAATCGCTATACTAGTCTTTCCGCTCGGGAACTGGGGGAAAAAGAGATTGAATTCAATTTGCTCAACCACTTAAATTATTTTTTACTAAAACCATTCTCGACTTTCCTTAGTCTTTATCTTCGTCATAAGGGTTTCATTGACGGATTCCCAGGTTTTGTTTTTGCTCTTTTTTCCGGACTTCATTTTCCGATTTCTTATATTAAATACTGGGAGTCGATAAAGAAATGAAGGCTTTTTTAACTTTGTGCAAAAGGCATAAGTGGCTCGTTTTTGTTCTGATTTTATCTTCGGTGGGCCTTGCTTTAAGACTTCTCTTTTTATGGAAACATTCGATGGCTTTTACTTATGATCAAGGCAGGGATCTTTTGGATATTAGGGCGATGGTGGTTCAGGGGAAACTTAGCCTTATCGGTCCAACAACCTCCCTACATGGTATTTTTTCCGGCCCTTTTTGGTATTGGCTGTCCCTTCTTTTTTATCTTTTAACAGGTGGCAATCCGTTTAGTACGGAGTTGGCTTTACTTCTTATCTCTTTTGTTATGCCGGTCTTGGTTTATCTTTCGCTTTCAGATAAAAAATTAGGCTTAATACTCGCTGCGAGTTACATTTTTTCTTTTACTTTTTTTAACAGTTCAATAGTGGCTCTTAACACAAATCCTATGGCTTTTATCATGCCTCTGATTCTTGTCTTTTTTGTAAATTTTTTCGTTACCGGAAAAGCGAAATTTTTGTGGTTGTTAATGTTTCTAATCGGCTCGTCTTTCCACTTTGAAGCAATTATTGGCTTGTTTCTCGTCCCCTTTTTCCTTTTAAGCACTCTTTTATTTAAAAAAATGAAGCTTGTTTTTAAAAATAGCAGGGCTTTAATTGCTTTTTTTATCCCCCTAGCCCCTTTATTAATTTTTGACTTGAGGCACAATTTTATCCAAACTAAGACTCTCTTAACTTTGCTAGCCGGCAAAGGAAGCTCCCTAACTCCTGCTCAGGGAGGGTTGACATTTCGCTTTTACGATCGCCTAGATGTCTTTAAAAATGTCTTTGTCAACTCGGCCCAGAATATAATTCTGGCTGCGGCCTTAATTTTTTTAATAACCTTTATTTTGATAAAAATTGTTAAACAATGGAAAAACAAAAAAAACGAGTTTAATTATATGTTTTCAATGATTTTCGTTTGCGCTTTTATTACCTTTATTGGTTTTGTTCTTTACCCTTACGCTTTATGGCCATGGTATCTTGGTGCCGTTGATGCTTTAGCGGTTACTTTAATCGGCTGTTGTTTTTATTTTCTTTTAGGACAAAATAGATTTTTTTCTATCATAGGTTTGATTTTTTTGTTAGTGTTTCTTTGGTTAAATATGTCTCGATATAGGCCATGGCCGTTCGAAAAAGTCTCTTCGGTAGACGCGGCAAACCTTCGCAATCGACTCGCGGTAGTTGATTTAATTTATGATGATGCTAGTGGTAAGGGGATGAAGGTTTTTACTTTTGCCCCTTATGTTTACGATTATCCTTACCAATATCTGATTTGGTGGCGGGCAAAAACGAGATATAATTATTTACCAGAGGAATATGTTTACTTAACCAACCAGCCGGCCTATGTCGCCGCAAAAGAAAAAGCAGACAGTTTAATCGAAAAAAGAGATTCAACATGCGATTATTTGATTATTGAGCCGTTTGAATCTCAAGAAAAATGGTTTTGGGATTGGCGGGGCCGTTTCCCGGAAGCCCAAAAAGCCTGGGATATCGGCAAAACTAAAGTAGAGAAATTATGTCAGTGAAAGTTGCGATTGATATTTCCCCATTAAAGAGCAGCCATGCCGTCCGGGGTGTGGGTTCTTACACCAAAAATCTAGTCGAAGCATTAGAGCAGGAGATTGAGATTGATGTGTTTGATTTCAAAACTGGAAACTGGAAACTGGAAACTGGAAACTATAACCTTGTTCACTATCCTTTTTTTGACCTCTTTTTTCTCACTTTACCCTTAAAGAAACCCACCAAGACAGTCGTTACCATCCATGATGTTATTCCTCTTGTCTTTCCCGAACATTATCCGCCAGGAATAAAAGGAAAGTTGAAGTTTCAAGTCCAAAAATTTTCGTTACAGGGAACAAGTGCCGTGATTACTGATTCTGAAAATTCTAAGAAAGACATCGTTAAATATTTAAGTTATCCCGAAGAAAAAATTCACGTTGTTTACCTTGCTCCAGGAAAGGAATTTAAAAAGTTGTCCCGCGAAGCGGGATCCTGCTCTGCAGGAGAAATTCGGAGGAAATATAATCTTCCCGAGAAATTCGTTCTTTATGTTGGCGATGTAAATTGGAATAAGAATATACAGGGGCTTATTCGGGCATTTGCCCAATTACAACAGACAACAGACAACATAGGGTACAGTATTGGATTGGTCTTGGTGGGTAAGGCTTTTAAGGATGAGGGTTTAGAAGAAACGAAAGAGATACTTCAATTAATCAAAAAGCTTGGTTTAGAAGAAAGAATTCTAAGACTGGGTTGGGTTTCCGAAGAAGATTTGGTTAAAATTTATAATTTGGCCATTGTTTATTGCCAGCCCTCTTTTTATGAAGGTTTTGGTTTGCCTGTCTTGGAGGCGATGGCGTGTGGTTGTCCAACAGTTGTCGCAAAGACTTCAAGTCTTCCTGAAATCTGTGAAGAAGCAGCAATTATGGTTAATCCTGAGAACATTGATGATATCGCCAAGGGACTTGATAAAGTGATAGGTGATCAGAAGATATGTGACACAATAATTAAAAAAGGATTGGACCAAGCTAAGAAATTTTCTTGGGAAAAAACAGCAAAGGAGACGATTAATGTTTATCGCAAAGTAGCTAGTTGAGCTTGCTACAAAGCGACAAGCTATGCTTATAAAAAAGTTATTAAAGCTTAATGAAAAAAAAGGTAGAATTTTCCTCTTTCTTTTAGTCACCGCTTTTGCCTTCGGCTATGTATTAGTTTCGGTCTTGAGACATCTTCGTTTTGAATCCCTTGCCTATGATTTAGGAATTTATGACCAGGCAATTTGGTTATTTTCTCGTTTTCAGGTACCTTTTTCCACCATCAAGAATACTCACCTTTTCGGTGATCATCTTATTCCGGTTTTAGCGATTCTTGGGCCGCTATACTGGCTGACGGATGATGCTTTAGCCTTATTGATTTTCCAGGTGATTTGGGTGGTGGCCGGAGCGATTCCAGTCTATATGTTAGCCAAAGAAAGACTTAAGAGTGTTTTTCTTTCTTTGGTTCTTGCTTTCGCTTACCTTTCTTTTTTTGGTATCCAGAATGGTGTGATTTTTGATTTCCATCCTTTATTGCTAGCCGTTCCCTTAATTGCATGGTGGTTTTATTTCTTCGAAAAAAACAATAAAGTTTATTTGTTAATTTCTTTATTGCTCTTGGGATTTCAGGAAAACTTAGGTTTGTTAGTTTTGGCTTTGGGGGTTATGGCGGCCCTGAAAAGAGAAACAAGAAAAGAAGGGTTAATAATTGTCAGCGTCGGTTTTATCTGGTTCTTGCTGGCAACAAAAATTTTTATTCCCCATTTCGCTCAAAATGAAAGTTTCTCCTATTTTCCCAAGGCAGTCTCCCTTAAGCCGCAAATCTTTTTGCAGGAATTTTTTTATCCGTTTGAAAAAATTAAAACAATATTAATTTCTCTAGGCGCAATCGGATTTTTGCCGGTTTTTTATCCTCCAATTTTAATTCCCTTAGCCGAACAGTTTGCCGAAAGATTTGTGGGGAATATGGCCGCTACCCGTTGGGGGATTGGCTTACATTACAGCGCTCCCTTAGCGCCAATTTTGCTTTACGGCACAATCAAAGTTCTAGAAAAAAAGTTTTTTCAAAAGAAGGGGACGTTTTTGCTTTCAATCGGGATTTTCCTTCTTATGCTTAGTCTTTTTTATCAATTCTTTCTTCATTTACCACTTAATCTTTTATCCAAGAAAGAGTTTTATCGCTTGCCAGAATGGCACCAGGATTTGGGAAAAGTCTCTTTGTTGATTGGCGAAAATGACAGCTTAGCCACGCAAAATAATCTTTTGCCTCATTTTTCTCACCGAGAGAAAATTTATCTTTTCTCAAGTTGTGCCGAGGTACCAAATCCTTCACGAGGGATGTTTTGTCAACCCTTGGTTGATCAAGATTCCCAAGAATTACCTTTAATTGAAAAAGAGAAGACAAAATTTATTTTAGTGAATTTTCATCCAAGGCAAAATCCAAATAACTTTTTCCCTGATGGAGAAGAAAGCTTGAAAAAATATGGGGATAAACTTTTGCTGGACAAAAAGTATAAAATAAGGTTTAAAGAGGGAGAAATAATCTTGCTTGAGCGAATATGAAAAAGTGGTTTAGGAATAACAAAGAAAATATATTTTTTGTTCTTTTGACTTTTGTTGCCTGGCGGGTTTGGCTTCAGTTTTTCCTTCTCTTGGGTTGGTTTGTTTTGCCACTGGGCGATAGATTCTTAGTCGGGGGAATGGAAAACTTCTTAAGGCATCCTAATCTTTTGGCCTGGGCTAATTTTGATGGTGAGCATTATTTGGCTATTGCGCAACATGGTTATGGTATGTTCGATCAAGTCCTTTTCCCCTTTTATCCGTTTTTAATAAAAACGTTTATTTTTCCCCTGAAAGAAAGTCTTTTTACCCTTCTTTTTTCAGGATTAACGATTTCCAATTTATCTTTTTTAATTGCTCTTTTCCTTCTTTACCTTTTAGTAAAACTTGATTTTAATCAGAAAACAGCACGGTGGACAATTTTGTTTTTACTTGTTTTTCCCACATCTTTCTTTTTTGGTTCTGTTTATAACGAATCGCTTTTTCTTCTTTTAATTTTGGGTTCTTTTTATACAGCAAGACGCGGCAATTGGTGGTTGGCAGGAATCTTAGGAGCTTTTGCCAGCGCTACAAGACCGGTAGGAATTTTCTTATTGCCGGCTCTTCTTTGGGAATGGTGGGAACAAAACAAAATTAAAAATGAAAAATTAAAAATGAAAAATTTATTTAATCTACTGCCGATATTTTTAGTCTCCGCTGGTTTGCTGTGGTATATGCGCTATTTGGCGATTAATTATCAGGATCCATTGATGTTTTTACATTCCCAACCTGCTTTTGGGGCTCAGAGGGTAGCAGATAAAGTTATTCTTCTTCATCAAGTTTGTTGGCGGTATTTTAAGATGATTGCGACAACGAAGGCAAATCTGCTTTATTTTACGGTCTGGCTGGAATTTTTAAGTGCGGCTTTTTCGGGAATACTTTTGGTCTTTGGTTACTTGCGAAAAATTCGGCTTTCTTATCTGATTTTTGCGTTTTTAGCTTTCATCGTCCCGACTTTGACTGGGACTTTTTCTTCTATGCCCAGATATGTTTTGGTTCTATTTCCCTGTTTTATTGCTTTGTCCTTAATTAAAAGCAAATGGTTTCGCTTGGCTTGGATTGTTTTAAGCATTTTGCTACTTTTTGTCGCTACGATTTTCTTCACACGGGGATATTTCGTGGGTTAACGCGGTTTTTGGGCGAGAACGAAAAGAGAAAGGCCGAAAGGGAGATTAAGTCTTCGGATAAGAAAGGCTTCGAGGAAAAGAATATTCTTCAGGACCTGGTTAACCATTTTAGTAGTAGGTTTGATATCAGAATTTTCTTCTCTTGAAGAGAAATTCTCCAATAAGCGCATAAAAAATGCCGCTGGAAAAAGAATAGTATTGGCATAAGTTGCCCTGGAAATAATAAAACCAGATTTTTTTGTCTTTTGACAAAGCTCTTTTTTGCTATAGCGGTGTCTGGTGGCAACAATTTTGTCGTGTTTCCCCCGTAGCCAGTTATAAGCAGAAACTCTTAGGAGGACATATCCTCCTGGTTTTAAGACCCGGAAAAACTCGTTTAAGGCTTGGGTATCGTCTTTTACCCATTGGTGATAGAGAACATCAAAAGACGTGATTAAATCAAAAGTTTCGTTTTCAAAAGGAATTTTTTCCACGGACGCGAGTTTAACGTTTTTTAATTTTCTTCGGCGGCAAAAGGCAAGGGCTTCTGGAGAAATATCAATGCCCCAAACTTGACCAAATTGAGAGAGAGAAACCATCATCCCGCCCGTACCGCAGCCAGCGTCCAAAATTGCCAGATTATTTTTGTTTTTAACAATCGGAGCCAGCAAGCCCCGACTGATTTTTTGCATTCCTTGGTACCACCAGTGGTTATTTTCCAATATAAAAATATTTTTGTATTCTTCTTTTTTCATTTTCTCCGAAGTTTCCACCAAAGCCAAATGTCATCAAGCAGAGTCTTTAAAATTCTGTCTGGCCGAAAAAATTGGGATCGACCAAATTTTCGAGGATAATGATGAACCGGGACACTCGCAATAACCCCTTTCGCTCCTTGAATTTTTGCCAAGATTTCTGCACAAATAGCGCCACTGTCGCGAGTTAAGGTGATTTTTTCCAATATTCTTCGGCGAAAGAGACGAAAGTCGCAATCAACATCCGCAAATCGAATGCCTAAAAGCAGTCTTACCCACAAAGCATAAAGCTCACCCAAGATAATCCTGAGAGGAGAATCTTGCCTTTCGATTTTGTAACCGTTGACCAAATCTACCCGGCTATCCATTTTTTCCACTAACTTTGGTAGTTCTAAAACATCATATTGACCGTCGCCATCAGTGTAAAAAACAAAATCTCCCTTGGCGTTTTTAAAACCACTTTTAAGAGCTCCTCCATAACCTTTATTTTTGCGATGAGTGATAATCGTGAGATTTTCGTACTGACTGCTTAGATTTTTCAAAACTCCTGCGGTGTCATCACTGGAACCATCGTTGACGACAATGACTTCATAGCGGCTAGCCAAGTTTGGGAGAATATGGAAAACCTTTTCTACCAAACTACCAATAGATTTTTCATCATTGTAGGCAGGAAAAAAAACCGTAAGATGACTTAAAGGTTTTTCCATTTTTTCTCCCCTAAGGGATTAAAGGATAATTTAAAAGCTGACCAGCAACCTAAAGCGCTTAAAATGAAATATTCCAGAGTGTGTTGAAGAAGAGCATACGATAAAGCTTGAGATTTATCAACTCCAAAAGGTAAAAGAGCAAAGGTGGCCAGGAAATGGAAAACGCCGATATAGCCTGGAGGCGAGGGGAGAAAAAGACCGAGGTTAACAACGGCCACAAGGAAAAAGGCAGCCAGAAAAGGCACGCTGATATCTAAAGACATAAGTAGAGAATAATTCCATAATCCCTCAGCGAGCCAAATGATTACGGTCAAAAGAAAAAGAAAAATTAATTTTTTCTTATCTTTTAGAAGCCGAAAGCTTGAAAGGAAAAGTTTCCATCTTATTTGCCATTTTTCAGGGAAAACAAAGCCGACAAAAAAAGGTTTAATCATAGCCGGTAGGGTCGGTGAAGAAAGCAAAAGCCCGGCTAACATTAAAATAAGAACGAATGTGTCTAAGATTTTCTCGATGATGATAGTTCCCAAGGTTTTAGAGAGACCTACCCCTTCTTTTCGGCCGATGAGGTAAATTCTAGCCAGTTCTCCCGCCCGGGCGGGTAAAATATTGTTGACAAGATAGCCAATTGTAAGAGCAGCAAAAATTCTAGAAGGCAAGACAGATGAGTCCAAAAGAATTCGCCAACGCCAGGTTTTAAGGATTAATCCCGTTCCTAAAAATATAAGCCCCAAAAATACGGGGATAAGATTAATTGTGGTTAAGATAAAAAAAACTTCTTTAAGGTTTGTGTTAACTAGTGTCAGAAAGAGAAACAAAACCCCAAACATAATTCCTAATAATAAATAATTTCTTCTTTTAGTCATTTATATAAATTTCGGCAATTATGGCACCGTGTTTTTCAAAGCTTTTCCAAACCGGTTTGTCCCTCAAGAATTCAAAAACTTCCCGTTCGGGATGTTGTTTTTGAAAATAAGTTTCTAAAACCACTACGTTTGCTTCCCTAAAATCATTCACTGTCGGAATATCGGTGTAATAATAGACCGCAGATTGACAACCTGCGATATAGATTTTCCCATCATATTTGATTGAATTTAAATACTCTATCGCCGGTTTACTACTTGCACAAAGTCCTACCATATCATATTTTTGGGCACCTTTTGGACCACCGATTAAGTAGTTATAAAACAAATAATAATCAGGCCAATAGAAAATTGGGTAAATAAAGGTTACCGCCATAACAAAAACATAGAATCCCTTAAGTGCTAGACCCTTAAATTTATTGAACATTCCCCATAAACCGCTGGCCGCAAATAAAATCAACCAAGGTAATATAGGTAAAGCATATCTTATGCCGAGTTTCTCTGCTGATAAATTCAAACATAAAAGAAATAAAACCAGATAAACAAAAATGGGAATTATATTTTTCCGAAACTTGAAGATAAAAAACACTAAATAAAAAATGAAACCTAAAATTATTCCTTCGGACATTCTGGTGAAAAACTGAAAGGGATAATAGCTCCACCCAGGGTCAAAAGTGACCTTGCCCCAGTAATAAACAGCCAAATTAGTTTGTACAAGATGAGCTTGGCGATACATGTATTCGGGGAAAGAGAAGATGGGGTTCGCCCAAGATTGCGGCCAAAGGATTGTGATTAAAATAAAAGCAAAAGCAAGATTGTATAAAATAAGTTTCAAAACTTTTAGGGTTCGATTGTTGATTAGAAAATAAATTATCCAAAAAGCAATTGGTAAAATTCCGAGCGGTTTGGTCAATAAAGACAGAGCCAAGAAAAAACCGGGAAAGATTGTGTTTTTACCTTTTTTGGCACCACTGTAAAAAACGGCTATAGATAAAAATGTAAAGAGGGTTAAAAGGCTATCGTTTAAAATCCAAGTGTCAATATTAATAGCGATAGGATTTAAGGCGTATAAAACCGCTCCTAATAAGGCTACCTGTTTCGTAAAAAAGGAAGAGCCGTAGTAATAAATAAGCAAGGGAAGAAGGGAACTAAGAATAACGATTGGCAACCGTGAAGCAATTATATCCGGCAAAAAATGCAAACTGTATTTCCCTGCACCAGCTAAAAGAACATGGAACCCACCATTTAAGAAAACTAAAGGTAAGGAAATAGCTTGTGTCTCGGTGGTATCTGTCCACCAGGCGTACTTAAAATAGGTAAGATTATGGTGTATTAAAGCATAAATCGTTTCCTTACCTCTGACCATCCAGGTAATTTCGTCACCATAAATGGGGGCTTTCGCCATTGACAATAGTCTTAAAGTAGCAGCGAGAATGAACAAAAAAATATATATCCAGAAAGTATTTTTTTTAAAAAGGGTTGAAAATTTAACGATTCTCATTTAATTTTCTGTGATTTTATCTGCTTTTTCTCTTGCTGATGATATAATATCAGAAGCCAGCGAAGATGAAAATGAGACAGAATTTTTTTGTGATTATCCCTGCGTATAACGAGGGTCCAAGGATTGAAAAAGTCATCAAAGAAGTGAAAAAATATACACAAAACATTTTGGTCGTTGATGATGGTTCGAAAGATAAAACAAGCCTGATAGCCAAGAAAGCAGGAGCTGTCGTTCTGCGTCACCGCTTAAACTTAGGCAAAGGAGCGGCGATGAAAACAGGAGTGGAGGCGACACTAGCACTGGGAGCAGAGGCGATTATTTTTCTGGATGCTGATGGCCAGCATAACCCCAAACATCTTCCCCAATTTTTGGAAAAAATAAATCAAGGCTTCGATATTGTTTTCGGCTCAAGAGATTTTTCAGGTGGAGTACCATGGGTGCGCTTTTTAGGCAATAAACTGGGCTCAGTGCTTATTAGTTTAATCTTCGGCATTTATCGTTCTGACATGCTTTGTGGATTTATCGCCTTAACTTGTGAAGCCTATGGAAAGATAAAATGGGACGCGGTTCGGTACGGGGTGGAAACAGAAATAGTTGCCAGAACGGGCAAAAATAAGCTAAAATATGCCGAGGTTCCAATCGAGACTATTTATATTGACAAGTACAAAGGAGTCACAATTTTGGATGCCATCGGGATTCTTTTTAATATTCCCCGGTGGCTTATCTCTTAAAAGAGAATGAATATTCTTGGCGTTCAAATTGTAACAATTTTATTTGCCATTTTTATGATTTATGTGGCCTTTTTGCATTGGAAGAGAAAAGAAATAAATGGCGGTGAAATCATTTTTTGGCTTATTCTCTGGTTAGGATTTATTCTTATTACTCTTTTCCCCAACTTTCTCCAGAGATTAACAAACCTTTTGTTTTTCGCCCGAGTGATGGACCTTTTAATGGTCACTGCTTTTATGATTTTGGCTTTTTTGGGTTTTCAAAATAATGTCTCTAATAGGAGGATGGAGAAAAAGATTGAGGAATTAGTGAGAAAAGAAGCGCTTTCATCGCTTAAAAAGAAAGTTAAATGAAGAAGATTCTTGTGACAGGTATCACTGGTTTTGTCGGCAGCCATATGGCTGATTTTTTACTTGGGGAAGGATTTGAAGTTTACGGGCTTTGCCGCTGGCGCGCCAGTCATGAGAATATCCTTCATCTTAACAACAAAGTAAAATTAATCGAAGCGGACCTTCTTGATGCACATTCCTTGGAAAAACTTATTTTCGAAGTCAGGCCAGAGCTTATTTTCCATCTCGCCGCCCAGTCTTATGTTCCTGCTTCCTGGACTTCGCCGGCCGTAACGCTGGAAACAAATGTGGTTGGCCCGGCCAATCTTTTTGAGTCGGTCAGGCGGGCGCAAATCGACCCAGTCATTCAGATTGCCTGTTCTTCAGAAGAGTATGGTCTGGTGAAACCAAATGAAATTCCCATAAAAGAAACAAGTCCCTTACGCCCTCTTTCACCTTATGCGGTGGGGAAGGTAGCCATGGATTATCTTGGTTACCAATACTTTAAAAGCTATGGAATGAAAATTGTCAGAACACGCGGCTTCAACCACACCGGACCCCGTCGGGGAGAGGTTTTTGCCGAGTCTTCTTTTGCCAAACAAATTGCCGAAATTGAGAAAGGAAAAAAGGAGCCGGTGGTTTATGTTGGCAATCTTGAGGCCAAACGAGATTACACTGATGTGCGCGATATGGTCAGAGGTTATTTTTTGGCTGCAACGAAGGGAAAGCCGGGTGAGGTCTATAATATTTCCCAAGACAAGGCGTGGAAAATCGCTGATGTTTTAGACTATTTAATTTCTTTAAGTAAGGTGAAAGTGAAGGTGAAAAATGATCCTTTAAGAATGAGACCCTCCGATGTACCGATTTTAATTGGCGATAGTTCTAAGTTTCGGCGTCAAACCGGCTGGAAACCAAAAATTCCTCTCAAACAAACTTTTCGAGATCTCCTGGACTATTGGCGTGAAAGGGTCTGAACTTCAAAATGCGAA
>Ga0299915_10000276_pt1 | contig 40703 bp, 23 predicted proteins | sample RVTome_13_FD_200263 | JGI IMG/M metagenome (GOLD analysis project Ga0299915, IMG submission 200263) | Soil microbial communities from uranium-contaminated site in the Upper Colorado River Basin, Wyoming, United States - RVT92D227 (version 2) ...
TGGGTAAAGTCCGGGTCAAAGACAAAACCCCCTGAACCGTTACCGCTATCTACAAAGGAGGCGTTAGCCGGAACTCCAATGGCACTCAAGGCCGGTATGGTCCCATCCGGATCGGTGGCATGCACCCTAAAGCCCAGATGTCCTCCCTCCGCCACGCTCTGCGGTCCGATGGAGTCCAATACCGGCGCCTGGTTAATCCCGGTCACCGTTATCACCACCACCTCACTGTCCGCCAGACTCCCATCATCCGCCTTGAAGGTCACCGGATATATCCCCGCCTGGGTAAAGTCCGGGTCAAAAACAAATCCTCCAGATCCATTACCGCTATCCACAAAAGAGGCATGCGTAGGAACTCCGCTGGCACTCAGGGTGGGGATAGGTCCATCCGGATCGGTGGCATGCACCCTAAAGCCCAGATGTCCTCCTTCCGCCACGCTCTGCGGACCGATGGAGTCCAATACCGGCGCCTGGTTAATCCCGGTCACCGTTATCACCACCACCTCGCTGTCCGCCAGACTCCCATCATCCGCCTTGAAGGTCACCGGATATACCCCCGCCTGGATAAAGTCCGGATCAAAGACAAAACCCCCTGAACCGTTACCGCTATCTACAAAGGAGGCGTTAGCCGGAACTCCAATGGCACTCAAGGCCGGTATGGTCCCATCCGCATCGGTGGCATGCACCCGGAAGCCCAGATGTGATCCCTCCGCCACGCTCTGCGGTCCGATGGAGTCCAATACCGGTGCCTGGTTAATCCCTGTCACCGTTATCACCACCACCTCGCTGTCCGCCAAAATCCCATCCGAGGCCTTGAAGGTCACCGGATATTCCCCCGCCTGGATAAAGTCCGGATCAAAGACAAAACCGCCTGAACCGTTACCGCTATCTACAAAGGTGGCATTAGCCGGAACTCCAATGGCACTCAAGGCCGGTATAGTCCCATCCGGATCGGTGGCATGAACCCGGAAGGCAAGATGAGAGCCCTCCGCTACACTCTGGGGACCGATGGAGTCCAATACCGGTGCCTGATTAATCCCCGTCACCGTTATCTCCACCACCTCACTGTCCGCCAGACTCCCATCATCCGCCTTGAAGGTCACCGGATATTCCCCCGCCTGGATAAAGTCCGGATCAAAGACAAAACCCCCTGAACCGTTACCGCTATCTACAAAGGTGGCATTAGTAGGAACTCCAATGGCACTCAAGGCCGGTATAGTCCCATCCGGATCGGTGGCATGAACCCGGAAGGCAAGATGTGAGCCCTCCGCTACGCTCTGGGGACCGATGGAGTCCAATACCGGTGCCTGGTTAGCTATTTGAAGGACAATCGTCCCGGCGTTCTGTGGGCTCGATCCTGAAACAACAGTTGTTCCCTGCCCCACCCCGTCTGCAGCACCTTGTGCATTAACAAAGATACTGTCACCAGTATGGTAAGAGAACACGCTACCATCCGCGATGCTTTTGAGGTTCCCTAAATTTAAAGACCAGATGCCACTGGAGTTGGTTAGAGCAGATAAGGAAGACGAAAAATTGCCGCTTGATTTGACTCGCACGGTGATTATCGTTCCTGTCGCAGGAGTCGTGCCATCGAACAACCGCACATCGCCAAAGATCACATACGGCACCCCGCTGCCCACCTGCGCAGTGGTGAAAGTATAATAAGCTCCTCCGTTATTATCGATTATACCCCCTGAGACCACTTCAAAATAATAGGTGGTATTGACGGATAAACCCGTGATCGCAACGTAGTGGACATCGTCATTCGGTCTTGGATCGCAGGTCGTATTTCCTAATTCCGTAGTGAGACCATAGTTCACACACCCATCGGTGCTATCCGAGGTAATCCATGTTACGGATGCAGATGAACTGGTGGGATTTGAAACTTGGATGTTGGAGATCTGACCAAAAATTGACGAAAACGCAAGAACACTCAAAAGACCAGCCAAAATTAACCCCTTCAAAAACGTTTTGCATTTATTCATTGTGACTCCTTTGCACGATTACTTAAAGTTCCATTTGTCTTTCGATCCTATGTGAGAGCAGACTTTTCCCCACCAAGGCATTTACTCAATTTCCCAGCCTCGTCTTGGGGAAATGACCTGAATCCGCATATCCAGAGTTTCGTTGATTTTGAAGGAATAAAGATAATCGGATGAAATACGTTTGAGATTCAAAGATACGGATGCCATATCCCTTTCGCACAGGTTACGCCAGAGATCACGATTCCATTCGATTTCTCGGAGTAAATTTGCCCCACGGAGAGGGAGACAGGTTTCGAAGCACCATCTCCTGTACTAACATCTATGCCAACTGCTATTTCAACAACAACATTTTTCTTACTTGTATGAAATCTTTGGACTTTATGCGATAGAAGTAGATTCCTGAAGATACTGGTCGACCATCCGCGTTTTTGCCATCCCAGGTAATAGCATGGTTCCCCGCCGGATAGTCTCGATTAATAAGGGTTATGACCTTTCGACCAAGGATGTCATATATCGACATCTCCACGAAGCCCGCTACCGGCAAACCGAATTTGATTGTGGTGCTTAAATTAAATGGATTCGGATAATTAACGGAGAGATAATAATGATCTGGCAAAAACCCCGCATCTGACTCGGTTACTTGAGAGGTAATTCCGATTTCTTGAACTCCACAATTCTGAGGGCTGGTGCCTGAAATCACTGTGGTATCTAAGCCCGTACCATTACTTCCACCTTGGAACTGCAGGAAAATCGTATCACCAACTTCATAAGACAGAACATTATTGGAGATTGGATCTTTGAGATTGCCCAGGTTCAAAATCCACATGCCTTCTGAGTTGGTTAATCCAATCAGAGGATACGAATTGATATCTCCACGCCTTAAACCGCCTGATACGATTACATCGCCGACCGGTGAGTTGGTGCCCGCTCTGTTCACCTGACCATAAATGATGGACGGTACACCCACACCAGACAAAGTGGTAGTGAATGAATGATAGTTCCCGTTATTGTTATCCGTAATTCCATCAGAGATTATTTCAAAATAATATGCGGTATTCTCCAACAGGTTATCCAGCACGACCATGTGGATTTCACTATCTGGTCCATCCTCACATTCTGTGGATCCCAAAGCCGACGTGGTGCCATAATGGATGCATCCATCGGCGAGTCCATCAGTGACCCAGGTAATGGTTACCGAAGAACTGCTATAGTTTCCTATAATAATTTGATCAATCTTTGTTGCCGAAGGAGCTGAGGAGATTTTAGCCGAACCCTTGGTGACCGGGAATTTCCTCGATACAGACGACAAAGAGCTTATCTGAACGGGAGTCGGTATGAGCTCAGGGTTGAGTGTTAAGGGCCTTCCTGTTCCACCTTTTATTGACGGTGCCGATTTCTCCGAGAATTCTCCTTCTGTTGTCTTTCGTGTATTCACGGCAAGTATCTTTGCTGTAACCTGAAGAGTCTTATAGGCTCGATTGTTGGTTTCATTTAATTCTGGGATAGCATTAAGGAAGTCTGCAATGCCATATATGTCTACAGAGCCAGATCCGGTAAATACAAAATAATTTCCCCAATAGCCGCTGGATCCACCGGGGGATATGTTTATAGGTAGGTTTCCTCCTAATATAGGAGTTCCTCCTGCATCTGGATCCCCCATGTAAATATCTAAACGAGGTGAATATGCCGTGTCGGTGCCGATATTATCGATATTGATCCAGATCCCCACAGTATCACCGGAAGGCACTGGATTTGGATTGAGCCATATATCATCCGGAGTGACTAACAAATCCGGAAGATAGGTAATGGTATCACACGTGTGAGTACACCACTGACCAGCCTGGTTCACTTTTGCAAAATAACCATTCCCCGGTGTAATAGGAAAATCCTCTCCGATGAATACACCTTCTGCAATCTTAGCCGCCGATACCCACATCTGCAGGTCTTTATCCCATCTGTGTGCCTCGACACAGGTGTTGATGTCATCAATTAAAGTATATGCCGTATAGCACGCATCTTCATTCGGAGCAGAAGTCATGTTGAGTCCGGTCTCGAAATACGTGCATCCATGTTCCTTCACCCGCATTCCACAGAAATCCGTGTCGCTGGGAGCGGTAGCGCGGGCAAAGAAGCCGTCGCGCAGCTCTATGGGGAATTCATCTCCAATTATGACTCCTCCGCCTATATCCACAGCACTGATCCACATTTGCAAGACCCGATCCCATCCATCGATTTCATTGCAGTGAGGAATTTGGGGTATCATAGTAAAGGAGGTCTGTGCAATGGTTGGTTGGAGCGGTAGACCGAGCAAGTTAAGTCCGGTGTTTAATGTTGCGGTACGACAAACTCCACCTACCCAGAGAGTTTCACAACCGCAGTTGTTCCACTCATATATTTCTCTGATGGTGTTTTCCCTATCCGCGCAAGCACAGATAAGATAGGTACCATCGGTATTGAAGTAGTTCCCCATGTTCAGATTGAGCGTAAACTGGGAACCGGCAGATATGGAAGGAATAGTATATGAAAACAACAGAATTCCACCTGCATCGGGATCACCGTTCCATATTTGTAAGGGAACATTGTTGGCAGTGATTTCTCCTGTATTTTTTACAGTTGTATGAATTATGACTGTATCCGAAGTGTCCGGCTCCAGCGGGGTAAAACTTATGCTCCCTTCTTCGATGACCAAATCGGGCGGGAAGAATACATGAACAGGTTTCTTGGCGACATTGTTGAGCTTATCCGGCTCACGGATTTTATTAAGCGGATCTACAAGAACATAAATATTATGATCACCAGCCAGACCAAGGGTATTCCAAGTGACCTGAATCAGACTACTGCCACCCACCGGCAAAGTAAGAATTGTGGTATCAGCGTCAATTTGTACTCCACCCATATCGGGAGGACCGTCAAATACCTGAACCAAGACACTATCAGCCGCAAGCACACCCAGATTGCGAACCGTTGCCGAAATCGTAACTATGTCTGAGTCAACTGGTGCAGGATTTGACAACACTATATCTGACGTTAAAATAGCCAGGTCAGGGGCAACATGCATCAGTCCATATATTGCTTTGGCAGTGCTGTAGGCATCATAGTTCCAACTGCCATCTACAAGCTGGGTGGTTTCGAGATAATTCATGGCATTGGTAACTTCCGATCCCGTGTAACCTCCTTTAATCATAGATGCCAATGCCAGACCGGTTTCATAAGGATTGCTGATGCCGCCAGTGCCAAACCCACCATCACCATGATCCTGGGTTTTCAGCCAATTTACCCCTCTTTGAATATATGTGGAAACGCTGAAATCACCCTTAAGCGCACACAGAGCGATAATTGCTTGAGCAGTATAATACACCCGGCTTGAATCCGTAACAAATGACCAACCACTGTCTGCATTCTGATGAGAAGTTAAATAGCTTACCCCCTGTCCCAGCTTGGTCATGTTTGAATACGAGGAGGCTTTTAGTGCTCTTAATGTTAGCGCAGTTTCAAGGTTATTACTGCCATATCCTTTCTGGTATCCCCATCCCCCATCTCCATTTTGCATGTTGGAAAGGCTATCGACCAGATATGAAGGCGCAGAGCCACCGCCAGCAGATGCAATGGCAATAATTTTCCTTGCTAGGTAGTCGGATGAATTTGTGCTTATAGAATTGATTGCACTAAGACCCTGGTTTATGGCAAGCGTATCGGCATTAAGCGTGCTGAGCACATCGACCACTACTGTGGCATCCCTAAACGGTGTCTTTTTTGCAGTTCCCCACAGCCCCGATGGATCTTGGTTGGTCAACAGCCAATTCACACCATCCGTAATGGCCAGCTGCTGAGCTACAAGGATATTGCAGTAGAAAAGCACTACCATCGAGAGCGCAAGAAACGCATTAGCAATTTTCCAAGTTTTCTTCATGTGCCTACTCCCTGTCTTTTCCCGAGCTTTCAGTTACTGCAGTAAAACACTCAACCCTCGTACAGTTTTTTTCACAGAAAGCGGACATTTCTTTCACTTGGCTTAATCCGATTCAGACGGATAAGAGCCTCTTGGGCAGTATATCGATACTCCATATTAAATGTCTTGTTCTGCCAAACCTTTTTCAGTTCGGTCACGCCTGCGTCATTATTTGTTAGTTCAATTTCTATTATTAGCCAAATTACAAACTCCCGTACACCCCAGCCTTTCTTCCTAATAATGAACTTATGTAGCCAGTCTGATAAGTAAGAAATCTTCTCAGGGATGTCAAAATCCTTCAATTCCATCTGTATGTTGATTCTGTCCACGCCTAGCATAATCCTGTGAGCGGCTTCTTTTAATCCCTGTTTCTTCTTTTGTTCAGCTGCTTTCAACAGGCTGTCCTTTGCTTCTTCACCCTTCATGTTTACAAGGATATCTATCGCCAATTGCATGCGAGCATTATCAGAGCCACGTACAGCGTTCAACAGACTTGATACTCTCTGTTTTTCATCCAATATATGCTGCTCTGCACACCATAGAGCAAGACGTCCAAGCTCTCTATTCGCACCTACTTGTGCCGAGTCCGCTGCTAGACTGTCTTCCAGAAATTTGCTTAATGCGGGAATCACTCTGTCGTTAACTAATCGCTGTGAGATATCTATCTGTCTCATCACATCAATCAGAATTTGGACGGCGTAATTTTTGACTAGATTACTCTCGTCTTGAAATGCCGCGAGAAGTGTATCAACCGCATGATCTGGTAAAGAAGCCACTACGATACCGCTGTACGGTTCCGTTCCCGACAGTTCATATAGCCTCTGAACCCTTTGTCTAACCAACTCAGAAGTGCCAAATGGGCAACATTGCTCTGCTTTGACAGTATTCGCGAAAAACAGCGTAGACGCCACATAGCATCCAATCAAGAACATGATGCGGAATCTATCTTTATTTTTTGTATGCATTTTTCCTCCCTTTAGTCACTTTTGTGCGCTGCCTCGAAGTCATAGGCGTCGGTTTCGAAAGCGTTTCTTACAGTATCGAAAGGGTCAGCAGTGTTATCACCCGATCCAGCAGTTGCATCCTCGATGTCACTGCCTTCCGATCCGGCAGGCGTTTCCTCTGGCAGCCAATCGAGGTCATCATCATTTGTTGGAGTAAATGCGCTACCATCGTCATCTGTCCCCAGAGCCCGGTTTCTCAATGACATTTGCCAGACGTGCCTACTCTCATGAATGACTGTACCCGAAAGTTCGTTGTTTACGTTTAATCTGTGTCTATTTGGAGTATAACACGTGGTGGTAATCCCAATGACGGTTGATCCAAGTCCCGTCGAACCACAGTCACCCGATGAAGCAGTGATGCCAGTAACTGTATTAGCGACATCACCAACTATTCCGGAGATACCTTGGAAATGTGTGAGTATATCCTCTGAGTGATCGCTAAGCCAGTCGACCATTCCATCGCCATCTTCGTCAACCCACTGATCGACAGGCAAGACTTCGGAGCCGCAAACAACATTGTCGGATGCATCGATTAGGTCCACTGTGATACTGGCATCCGGAGGTCCTGCCTCAAGGTCGCTATTTGAAACTGATTTAATCGTCAAGTCAGCGGTCCCCCCAGCAAAGGATACGATGCGCACATTGTCGTCTGTCAAATCTGTTGCCCCATTTTGTCCATCATAGTATGAAGTAGTTTGTTCCATAAAGCGAGCTCTCAGTCCGGATACTGTAGAAGGTTCTAGGGTTGCTCGAAGCAGTATGTTTTCAGAGTAGCTATTTCCAGCCTCGATAGTTGTGTTGTCTACTTTCGTTAACTCAACTTTAAAAATCGTTACTGTTTTGTCTATAATTGTACATCCGCAATCGGTGGTATTCGACCCGCATCGAAAGATATACTCGCCTAGGCCCCAGTGATCTGCTATGTATTTGATTGTATATTTTACTGTGAAGTCTTTGCCTTCGGTCTTTAATAACTCACAATTTCCATCCTTGTCCTTACCCCAATATTCTATCGTTGGAATCGTAAAAGTCCATTTTTCACTGCTTTCCCAACAATATAAATCACCTGTTGCTGGGGGTGCGACTGTTATCGGTCCGATGGGCTTGATGCAGAATAAATCCGGGTAGGTTATGTCCCACTCCTGCACCGTTGCACCTCCATTCTGGCCGCCGGCGATAATGTATCCAGCAGCACAAGTAGCTGGATCAATATCAATCCAACCGGTGCCAGTCCAGTTGTAATAGGTGAATCGCCTCTTGGGAATAATAATGTGGTGCCCTTGAGCTATAGCACTATTTATAGCACTTATAACAGATGAAGGTTGATCGATCCCGGGACATTCGGCTGCAATACTATAAGTGATCTCGCAGATCGGAATTCCTGAATCGCTTGCCAGCTCCAGAATCTTTATAGCGGAGATTGCCTCTTCTCCAAATCTATCCTCAAATAAGCGGTTCTCCTGAATGGAGCCGTCAGCACCCCCCAGACGCATATAGTCACAATCGTTGTCAACACCGTCAACAGAGAATGGTCCAATGATCTTCCTATCAGCATCCACTATCATACCAGTCCATTCAAAGGTTATTGGCAACCCACCACTAAATAAGACTGTCACGGTATTTTCTACAATTGCCTCGGAGACATCGTTCATAACCACTTGGTGCATCATATCGGAGAGCTCGTCTCCTGCTACGTCAACATTGTTCAGATAGGTCAAAGCGGTTTGATGAACCTCCTGTCCCAGATACTCTTCAGGACAGGTCGTTTGAGGAACGTCGAAGAATGCTGGGAAAGCGTCTTCAGTGTCAAGACCAAGACCTTGATAATTGCCAGCGATCATCGTGTTGTAGACAACAGGCATCTCGTTGAAATCACCCACCGGCACGGTGAAATGCATATCAGAGTAAATGGTTGTTCCCATCATCACCTGTCCGCTGCCACGCGCTACTTCACAGCCATCGATTTTCAATACCGGTTTCAAATCCACCAGATAAGGAACCTGCACATTGAAAATCCCGCCGGCGGTGTCAATAATATTCTGATCAGCCGGAGTAGCACCTACATAGGATATGGTTACTTGTTTCTCGACAATCTCCGGCAGACTGGTGGTGTAATCCATGTCGGTACCGGAGCCATAAACGTGGAACCGAACATAGTACCTCTTATCAGACGGAATCTCAGAAAACACGCTATCTTGTTCGGTCAACTCGTAAGGCAGTGTGCCGGGAAGTATGCCGTCCGTCTCCTTCATCACGCTCCGGGTTGTGATCAAATCGTCATAAGTTGCTCCCGGATGATATATGGCTAATGAATCAAGCAACATGTCTCTATACATTTCTATGGGTGTTTCGGAGTGGAGCGTTGAATAATACTGCTCGACGAAGCCTTCGGCATCAAAGCCAATTTCAGCGGCCAAGTTGATACCTGCCTTATATGTATACTGCTTGAAGGTGGGGTCTACAGGCACCCACATGAAACCAACGCTGTCATTGACAGCACCGCGGTAATTGATGAAAGGAATCCAAGCCTCCACCCACACCCGCCTACAGCCAATCGCCACCGTATCGTCGTTTACTATGTAAATGACGCCTTCCATTCCGCAGGTAGTCAAGATACTTCCAGCATTCTTCTTGTCCTGGATGCCAAGCCAGTTGGTGGCCTGATCGATGGTCATTCGGATTGTGCCGGTGGCATATCGAGCCGGGATTCCTGAAACGCGTAACAAAGCGATAAGAAGCGAAGCCTGGTCATAGTCATTGCCCCTTCGGTGATGAAGAGCTTGTGACGACCCCTTACGAGAGCCTAAGTATGCTTCAAACTCGAAGTTGTCCCTCACGTAATTATACATCTCAACCGGCGAATTATTCAGTGACGAAGCCAGATTTATGATTTCATCGGTGAACTGAACGTCAACGGTTGGATCCAGGTCACCCGGACTGGGGCCACGGTCTGGCATGGTAGGATAAGAAATGGCGGGGGCCAGTTCACCTTGAATAATTGGAGCTTTCTTTATCTCCATCATCACAGGCAAAGGCTGGGAGCTAAGCAGAGGTGGTTCTTGTCTGAATATATTATCAATAAAATACTGGTCTAATTCCCGGATCACATTCTCCATAGTGGATTGATCATCGGATGTGCGAGCAACCCGGAGATTTGCTAAAAGGTTCAGAAGGCGCTCAGAAGCGATGGAATGGTTTTTAACCATTTGAATGTGCCGATCAATCTTTTCTTCCGGGTATCCGTTTTCCTTTAGGCTTTTTTCTATTTCACTGAATTTCTGAAGTAAAGCCTCATTTGCCTGGGCCAGCTTTTCTTCCAAGGTGAGCAACCTACCTATTCCATCAGCAAACGCCGAATCAGTTGCATTATATGAGGTGATCCCCTGAACTATGTCACGGCATTCCAGCACCGATAACAAATACTCCTTCTGCGGAGTAATTTGAGAGGGGATTTTTTCTTTGAAGATTTCTTTGACCAGTTTCATTCGGGCAGGCTCCATCCGGGAAGGAGCGACCGGAGCCGTCTGCAGCGAGGAATCGATCATCTCTCCCAGATCAAGAATCTTCTTACCATCCTTGTATAGACCCACGCCTTGAGCCAGAGCGCTTGATGGGAGGAAAAGAAAACTGAAATACAGAAATACCACGCAGAAAAAGAGTTCGACCTTATCACCGGGGGACTCTCGGCCAGATCTGCTGACCAATAGTACGGGAGCTACTATATGCTTAGAGGAAACTTTTGTTTTGTTACGGTCCATTGCCAGAATTTCAATTCAGTTAGATTACGTCCTTGTAATACAGTACAGCTAGAGTGTTTTCTGCTTTATTTAAATGTGTTGAAATAAATACGACAGATCGCAATGATATTTCTTATCCTGTAAATGGGTAATTGCATCAATGGTCGAATCTCAGTCAGATAAAGTGCAAGTTATAACTTTCTTTTCGATAATCTACATGATTTTAAAAACTTGTCAAGGGTAATTTTTAGTTTTTTTTAGCCACAACGTTAAGCTCGATCCTGGACCTAATCTCTGATTAGGTGCCATCAATCTTATGACAATAAGTTATTAATTTAACATGATAAGAATCAACAGGATACAAGCTATTTGAGGTTGTTTTTGGGTTTATCAAGGCCAATATTCATCATTGCTGCACGGACTATAAATCAAATCCAACCGATCAACCTAACAGAGATATCAGATTTTACACACAAAATGTATCGTGTATTCAATCGATCATAATAGCACGATTAAGTCCTACATTACTGTAATGTATCTGATCCATTAACTTATGGTAGAACTCACGAGACAGCAGGATGAATCATGCCTTGAATCCTTTCATTCTTTGTTAAGGTTCACAGGGTCTGGACCTTGGAAACACATTTAGTTTTCTTTTAGTTGATCTGGATTCGATGAAATATAATCTGATTTTTAGTGTCTTACAGTTTTTCCTGTATTTTGCAAACAGCTGTATGCTAATCAGCGTACAATAAATGAAGGAGGTGGGACGTATGTTGGTACGAGGGAGCTTTGGGGAAGAGATAGCGCGGTTACGGAAAAAGAAAGGATATACAATAAGAGAATTTGCGAAGGTCGTGCTGAAAGAAGATGGAGAACCAATGTCACCATCATATCTATGTGACATTGAACAAGGAAGAAGAAAACCACCGGCTTCAGAGGTGATAAGAAGAATGGCAGGGCTTTTAGATACAAACTTTGATGATCTGATGGGATTAGCCCGAAGGACTCCGCCTGATATCAAAGAAATAGTACAGAGTGATAAGATGCTAAGGCGCATTCTTCGGAGGGCCAAGGAAACTGGTTTCAAAGATTGGAAAGAGGTGGAAGAGCTGATAGAAAACCGGACCAGAGTCTCAGGAAAGACCCATAAAACGGAAGAAAGAGAGGCTGAGCGATAAGGAGATTGAACAGGTGAAGATTATTAAAGATAAAACCGGTAGGTTTCATCAGCGTCTGTGGTTTGAGGACGGAGAGATAGAGTCATTATCTGCGAGGCACCTAGAAGAATATCTGCGTAGGAACAAGAAAACCAACAGTGAAGATCAGAATGTAGACAAATTCGTCGAGATCTACCTTCCAACGACTGTGAACAAAAAGATTGTATTCGACCCATATGCCGACCTGCTGAAAAGTGAGGGCTCTGATGTCCTGGGGGCAACTTACTATCATAAAGAACATCTCGAAGTCAAAATTGAAAGAACTCTTACTGAAGAAGCTGATAGACTGGATCAGTGGGGCAGGTATAATGTTACAGTGATGCATGAAGCAGGGCATTGCATAATTCACTCTGTCCTGTTTGAATCCGATCCAAGACAGCAAGTCCTATTCAACAGTACCGGACCAAGGAAGATAGCTTGTCTGCAAAGGAATATCGAAGCTTACCGCACCGGTGAATGGTGGGAATTTCAGGCAAATCAGTTCATGGCTAATTTTCTCATGCCGAAAGAGCCTTTCCTTGACACTTTCTATATGGAAAGAAATGCTTACGGTATTAAAGATAACAGAGAATTGGTCAAAGATGATCATATCTTTAAGGCGGTGGTTGGGTACCTATCGAGGGCTTATCAAGTTTCTAAACAAGCAGTGAAGATACGGCTTTACGAGTTAAAGCAAACCCCTTGTCCACAGCAGGAAGAGTTTTCCTTGGGAAGGTTCATACAACCATTGAGGAGGTGATTATAAATTGAAAAAGAGATAATTATTTTTTTACTCGTTGTGTTCGCTGATTAGCGTACATTTTGGATCATTGATTTGCCTATCGGAATCATTAGAAAAGGAGGATTATTTGTTGACGTGGTTGTTTGGGGTGATTAAGAACCTGATGAATAACGAGTTTACAGGGAACCTAAGGATAAATTTCTTCAAAGGTGGCATAACCAACCTTAATAAGGAAGAAAGTATAGTACCACCAGACGAAGTCAGTAGAGATAAGTAGCAATCTCAGGGACACTCGTAAATCACGAAGCCCGCTTTGATCCCGCTTGGACGGGACAGCGGGCTTTTGTCTTTAGTTAAGCGATTAAATTGAGAATGAAAACGAAGGCAAAACTTATCCAGGAAACAATCGAATTGTGGCAGCCTCTCAGTGAGAAAACCCTAAACGAAGAGGACGCCCGGGAGATCATTGAGAATATCACAGGTTTCTTTTCACTACTGCACGAATGGGAACAGAATAATGGCAAAAAAGAAGAGAAGACATAACCCGAATCTGGCAAAGCTTCGGCATTCATATACTGTCTCGGAGATCGCGGAGATCTATGGGGTACACAGGCGAACAATACAAATATGGAGGAAAAAGGGACTACAGGTCCTTGATGAGTCTTCAAAACCATTTCTTGTACTCGGCGCGGAAGTAAGAAGATTTTTACAGGAGATAGATAGAATACGGAAACATCCTCTGAAACCGGGAGAGTTTTTCTGCCTCAAATGCAGAAAACCCAGAAAAAGCCTTCAAGATCGGATTACTGTAGAAATTACCAAAAAAAGACTTGGAAGATATAAACAGGCAATTTTGAGGGGGGTGTGCGAGGTGTGTAATTGCCATATGTTTATTTTTACTTCAGATAGAAGGTTGCAAGAACTGATAAAAACGTATACGACGTTAAAAGAACATGAGACGACTTTAATTGGTAGTGGAGATGGCTCTCTAAACACTGACATAGACAGAGGTGAAAATGATGAAAGCTAATATCAAAAACGAGAGGGTAAAAAGGAAGTTTTTCACCTGGCTTAAGGAAGCAGAGGGATGTTGCGATTCCACAGTCAATAACACTGAAAAAGCCATATTGCTTTACGAAGATTTCACCAAGCAGGCTGATTTCACGTCTTTCAATCCGGATAAGGCTATAGATTTTAAAAGATGGCTCGCGAAGAGGGAATTCAGGGGCAAACCGAACTCAGTCACGACCTATCATACTTACTTAAGATATCTTCGAAAATTCTTCACCTGGCTCTCCTGGCAACTGGGTTATAAGAGCAGGATTACCCCGGACCTTGTGAGCTATCTAAAAATATCCGAAAAAGACGAAAGAATTGCTACCCAATATATCCCCAGAAAGTATCCTCCATTGGAGTATGTCGTTAAGCTGGTTGATTCAATAAAGATAAACTCTGAAATTGACAAGAGAGATAGAGCTTTGATATCCTTTACTCTTTTAAGTGGAATGCGGGACCAGGCAATAGTAACCCTTCCGTTAGGCTGTTTTGATGAGGACAACCTAATTATCAACCAGAACCCTAAACAAGGTGTCCAAACCAAGTTCTCAAAGTATATACCTTCTATCCTATTCAAATTCGATGATAAGCTGGTTAGTCATGTGATAGAATGGGTGAAGCACCTCAAAGCCAAAGGATTTGGGTCTCATGATCCTCTATTCCCACGTTCCAAAATGGAACATGAGGAGGATAATCTGAGTTTCGAGCCTGCCAGAGACGTTGAGGCGATATTCTGGAAAGGAACTGGAATGATCCGGCAGATATTCAAGAATCGTTCGAAGGATGCTGGTTTGCCATATTACCCACCTCATACCTTTAGACATTTGGCCATAGATCTTGCTTTGAGACACTGCAAAACCGGCGACCAAATCAAAGCCATAAGTCAAAATTTCGGGCACGACCATATTGCCACGACCCTATGTTCTTATGCTAACTATGATCCTCAAAGACTCCATGAGATTCTAACGAATTTGAACTTTTCGAAAATACCGGCAAAAACTGATGATGAAAAAATCGAAAAAATAAAAAAGATTGTTCTTGACAACTGAAATAATACGCTATATAATGCAAGTGAGGAACCAATTACTATGGACATAATTGAAAAGTTAGAAACATACCGGTTGGAGAATAAGATCTCCCAGCAGAAGCTTGCCGAAAAGCTGGGTGTAGCTTTCTCCACCGTCAATCGCTGGTTGAATGGTAAGTCTCAGCCTAACAAAATACAGAGCTATCATATAGAAAAACTGCTAAAAAAGGACTGTTCCCATGGGAAGAAAAAATAGAATTCAAAAAGCAGAACGAGAATCGAAGAATATGCAAGATGATCTCATCATGAAACTAAAGCCGATTCTGCCGGAAGTATTTTCCGAGGGCAAGATAAACTGGGAACGACTAAAGCAGGAGTTGGGTGAGCATTTGGAGACTTCCGCAGATAAGTTTAACTTTACGTGGGCAGGTAAAAGCCAACCGATCACCAATGTTTTAATCCCCAGTAAAGCCACGCTTCGCCCGGACAAGAAAGAGAGCGTGAGGTTTGACGAGAGCGAAAATCTTTTTATTGAGGGCGATAATCTTGAAGTCCTGAAACTTCTCCAGAAGTCATACTTTGAACAAGTGAAGATGATTTATATTGACCCGCCATATAACACCGGCAATGACTTTGTCTATAAGGATAATTTTCGCCAGCCGATAAAGAATTATCTTGAGCAGTCCGGGCAGGTGGACAGCGAAGGTAACCACCTCTCTACGAACACACAAGCCAGTGGCCGTTTTCATAGTGATTGGCTAAATATGATGTATCCCCGACTTAAGTTGGCGTGGAATTTGTTACGGCATGACGGTGTGATCTTTGTGTCAATAGATGATAACGAAGTTCACCATCTACGGGTGATAATTGATGAGGTTTTTGGCGCTGAAAATTTTCTTGCTCAGCTTGTTTGGAATCAAAAAAGTGGTTCTCAAGCGGGCCACTTCACAGGCTCCCATGAGTATGTATTATCGTATTGTCGATCCAAAGAAGGACTCCCTTATTTCAGTGACAAATCTGGCGGAATTATAGAACATGGAGCTTTAAAGAAAATATCTCGGGCCAATCCTGCAAAGTGATATAACTTTTCCTCCTGGCGTTGAATTTGAAGGAGATGACAAGGTTTTTGAAGGTGAAATAGGTGATTCAGAGAAACAATATATAAAAGGTAAAATGGTTTTTAAAAAAGGTCGTCTTGTTAATGAAGTAACTATTAAAGCTGGTTGGGCAATGAAGAATCAGGTTCTTTCGTGGCTTAAAGGTGAGGAAACCTTAGATTCTAAAGGGCAAAAGGTAAAACGCTTTTATTTTAATAAACAAGGCATACTTTGGTATGAAAAAGAGCGCAGCACTATTCATCCTAAAACTGTTTTCCCTGACGACATTGGGGGAACAAAAACAGGCTCTGATGAGATAATTGATATATTCGGCCGTAAAGTACTTGATTTCCCCAAGCCAAGCGGTTTAATAAAATTTTTAGTAGCAGTTGTTTGCGATAAAGATGATCTGATCCTTGATTTTTTTGCTGGCTCTGGTACTGCCGCCCACGCTGTTTTGGCACAGAATCAAAAGGACGATGGAAATCGCAAGTTTATCATGGTGCAGATGCCGGAGCCTACTGATCCTAAAAGCGAAGCCTATAAAGCTGGTTATAAAACAATTGCCGATATCGCGAAAGAACGCATCCGCAGGGTGATTAAAAAAATTGGGCAAGAAAGGAAAAATGCAAAAGATCTATTCGACAAGGACAAAGGTTTCATAGATTTAGGTTTTAAGGTCTTCAAGCTCGATAAATCCAATTATTACGACAATCTCTTTGAGTACGATCCCGACAAAACGGATGAGGAAAACGGAAAGGCGTTCAAGAATTATCTTAACAAAGCTCAAGAAACGCTTTTGCTGGCAAAGATAAACGATATTGATATTGTTTACGAGAACATTATCAAAGAAGGCTTGAACCTTAACGCAAAGATAGAAGAAATAAAGATTGGAAAGAGCAAGGCTTATAAGGTCACCGATGCCGAGCGTGAGCTTTTTATCTGTTTGGATGAAAAGTTAACCGATAGCGCAATCGACGTCCTCACTGCTAAAGAATATAAAGAGAAAATCTTTGTTTGTTTTGACGGGGCATTAAGCGACAGCGATAAAGCGAACCTTAGCCTTAATCTTACGCTAAAGACAATATGAAATTAAAATTTGATCCTAATCAACAATTTCAAATAGACGCCATAAACGCTGTCCTCGATATTTTTGAAGGACAGGGCAAAAACGGTTATGCTCAAGTCGCGTCTGCCCATGACCTCTTGGGGATATACCCTAATCACTTAACGCTTGAACCAGATATAATCAGCCAGAATGTCCGCAAGATTCAGAAGCGACAAGGAATAAATAGCCAAGAAGTCATGCCGGAGATGGACTTTTCAACTGAAATGGAAACAGGCACCGGCAAGACGTATGTTTATCTGCGCACGATATTGGAACTTAACCGAAAGTATAATTTTAAGAAATTTATCATCCTTGTGCCGTCCGTGGCCATTCGTGAAGGTGTTATTAAAACACTGAATATTACAAAAGACCATTTTAGGGCACTCTACGACAATATTCCCTATCGTTTTTACGAGTATATCTCCCGCAATCTCTCGCAGGTCAAAGCCTTTGCTCAGAGCAGTAATGTCGAAATAATGGTTATGACGATGGGGGCGTTCAACAAAGATGCAAATATCCTCTACAGTAGCCGGGATCAGATGCAGGGCGAACAGCCGATCAGCTTTATTCAAAAGACCAATCCGATCCTTATTCTTGACGAACAGCAGAATATGGAAGGTGAAGCGACACAAGAAAAGCTAAAGAATTTCAATTCTCTTTTCCGGCTCCGGTATTCGGCGACGCATAAAAATCTTTATAACCTTGTGTATCAGCTTGCCCCTTATGACGCCTATCAGCTTGGCTTGGTAAAAAAGATTGAGGTTTATTCTGTTGTGGATACAGATGACGACGAACAGCCAAGGGCGTTTATAAATCTTATAGGCGTAACCTCCTCAAAGACGACTTTCAAGGCTAAAGCGGAAGTCCTGGCAAAAGACAGCAAGAATAATATTAAGAAAAAGGTTATTACTTTAAAGCAAAATGACGATCTGGCGAGGAAAACGAATAATAGCATTTATGATGGCTATATCGTGGATGAGATGACAGCTGATGCGCCGGATTACGGCTCTGTGGGCTCAGTAAAATTTAAGAACGGAATCGAAGTCAAGCGCGGCGAGGATGTGAGTAAAGATAAAAAAGACGTCATGCGTGCTCAAATACGGAACACTATTGAACGACATATTGAAAAGCGTCAGGAGCTTAAGAAAAAAGGGATTAAGACGCTTTGGCTCTTTTTCATAGATAGGGTTGATAACTATATCAAAGAAGACGGCTTTATCAGAAAGACATTTGATGAAGTATTTATCGAACTGAAGAAAAACGACAAGGATTATGCGAAGTTGAAACCTGCAGACGTGCGAAAAGGTTATTTCGCTGAGAAGAATGGAGAATATTTAGAACGGGAGAAGGCGATAGCTGAAAATAAAGAGGCGTATGACCTCATCATGAAAGACAAGGAACGGCTTTTGTCTTTTGACGAGCCGACGGAGTTTATTTTTTCCCATTCAGCGCTTAAAGAGGGCTGGGATAACCCGAACGTTTTTAATATATGCACGCTCAACATGACGGTTTCCACGATGAAGAAACGTCAGGAGATCGGCCGGGGTATGCGGTTATGCGTTAATCAAAACGGCGAACGGGTTTTTGACAGAAATATCAATCTGCTCTCTGTTATCGCTAACGAACACTATTCTGATTACGTTTCGAGACTCCAGACCGAGTTTGTAGAGGACGGTATTTATAAGGCTCCACCATCGCCTTCTGACGCACGTAAAAAGAGGGTCGTCAAATTACGCAAAGGTTTTGATAAAGACCCTAATTTTACCGCACTATGGAGCCGGATCGCCAAGAAGACGAGATATTCAATCAAGGTTGATTCAGATAGGCTTGTTAAAGGGTGTATTGAGAGGATCAACAGGCTCTCTATTCCAAAAAGACAGATCAGCGTCACGCGGGTTGGCGTAGATATAGGCAAAAAGCAGGTTGATTTTCGGACGCTTCAATCATCAACACAAGATGCGACTACTCCCAAGATAGCGATGGATTGCGTGAATTTCATTAAAGATGAAACAAGACTAACCCGGGAAACTGTTATAAAAATCCTCAAAGGGATAAACTCTCACCTTTTCTTCAATAATCCGGAGCGTTTTGTTTTTGAATCTATAAAGATTATTAACGAGACCCTTGTCAAAGACTATGTCGAGCAAATCAGCTATCGGCTTTCGGATGATAAATACTGCGTTTCGCAGTTTGAGAAGATAGTTAGCCATAAGGACAGCGTGCATGATATAACGAATAAGAAAAAGTCAATTTATGACGCTGTTGTTTATAGCTCTGATGTAGAAAAGAATTTTGCCGTTGATTTAGACCGTGACGAGAGAATTAAATTATTTATCAAGCTCCCGGTGTGGTTTTCGGTAAAAACGCCTCTTGGCGGTTATATTCCGGACTGGGCGATTGTAACGGTTAAGATGGATAGCAAGGGCAAGGAAACGGACGAAAAGATTTATTTTGTCATTGAGACAAAAGGCCCCGGGGGCGAATCTCAACGCAGGGTAGCGGAAAATCAGAAGGTCGAATGCGCCAAAAAACACTTTGAGATTATAAGCGTGCGGTATAAAGACGTTTCAAGCTACAGCCAGTTTGAAGAATTGATGAGGGCGTAACCGATGGCATTTAATCCGAAATTTACCATTACCCCGAAGATCAATAAGGCTCTCGTGGAGATCGAGCGAGTCCGGGGCTTTCTTGATGCGGTAAAGCTCAAGGACGACTGGTTCGCCGATATGCAGAAAAAGGCGCTCATCCTTGAGTCGCACCATTCCACTCATATTGAAGGGACCGCCCTGAGCCTTGAGCAGGCTAAAAGTATCTTGGAAGGTAAAAAGGTTAAAGGTGTCAATCGTGATGACGAAAAAGAGCTTTTGAATTATAAGAAAGCGATGGATTTTCTGTCAAAGTATCTCGGCAAGGATGATCCTATTTCGGATGGAATCGTCCGGGAGCTTCACAAGATTCTCGTCAAAGGTGTTCGGGGTGAAAATGCAGACCCGGGCAATTACCGCAAGATACAAAACTTTGTGGTTAATTCCCGGACAGGTGAGGTTGTTTATACTCCGCCCGCTCCGCTTGATGTCCCGCATCTCATGCGGGAGTTGGTGGAATGGATAAGTCAGGTTGAGGATGTTTCGCCCATTCTTGTTGCCGGTATCGCACAATTTCAGTTTGTTCACATTCATCCATTTATCGATGGCAATGGCAGAACAGCCCGGCTTTTGTCGACACTGATCCTTTACAAGACCGGTTACGACTTCAAACGGCTATTTACCATCTCTGAGTATTACGACAAAGACCGCCCGGCCTATTATCAGGCAATCCAGTCCGTCAGGAAGAGCCAAATGGACATGACAGCTTGGCTTGAGTACTTTGTTGATGGCCTGCGATCGCAAATGAAAGAAATCCAGCAAAAAGGCGAACAGTTGATAAAGCAAGACGTGGCGTTACAGAAGATTAAAAAAATCGGATTAAATAAGCGTCAGGAAAAAGCTGTTAAGCATCTAATTATTAAAGGCACGATCACCGTTAATGCATATCAATCCGTTGCCTCTTGTATTAGGCGGACGGCTCAAAGGGATTTGGAAGAATTGGTCAAAAAGGGTGTCATTAAAGTCGTGGCAAAGAGCCCAACAGACCCCACGAAACACTATGTCTTACTGTGACATGTTACTGTGACATACTGTGACATATTACTGTGACAGGTGTTTAGGAAGATAGAAAACAAAATGAATCTCGCCATTCTATACGCTCGGGTTTCCAGCAAGGAGCAGGAGAAAGAAGGTTATTCCATCCCGGCTCAGCTGAGGCTTCTGAAGGAGTATGCTCAGAAAAACAGTCTTACTATCGTGAAGGAATTCATTGATGTTGAAACGGCCAAGCAAGCAGGGAGAGTTAGCTTTGGAGAGATGATAAGATTCCTGGAGAAAAACCCTGCGGAGAAGATTATCCTTGTAGAGAAGACAGACAGACTGTATAGAAACTTCCGTGACTATGTTACTATAGATGACCTTGATTTGGAGATTCATTTGGTCAAAGATGGGGAAGTTTTAAGCAGGGATTCTAAATCGCATCAGAAGTTTATTCACGGGATTAAGGTCCTGTTAGCTAAAAACTATATTGACAATCTGTCTGAAGAGGTTAAGAAAGGGCAAAGGGAAAAAGCTGAACAGGGAGAATGGCCATCCATTGCGCCGGTGGGTTATCGGAACAACAAAGAAACGCACAAAATAGAGATTGATCCGCAAAAGGCTCCTTTCATACGAAAGCTTTTTGAATGGTATGCAACCAGCGATTATTCCCTTGAGATGTTGAGCATAAAAGCAAAGGAGTCTGGCCTTTTTTCAAGAAACTCCGTGGCGATCAACAAAGCTGGAATCCACAGGATTCTAAATAATCCCATCTACTATGGGGAATTCTTGTGGAAGGAGAAAAGGTATTGCGGAATTCATGAGCCGATTATCTCACGCGTTCTCTTCGAGCAAGTACAGAATGCTTTCGATCAGGCAAACCACCCAAAGGAGACCAAAAGAAATCTACCGTTTGCCGGATTGCTTACATGTGGGAAGTGTGGATGCTCTATGACGCCAGAATTACATAAGGGGAGATATGCTTACTATAGATGTACTAAATACAGAGGAAAATGTGACAATACCTACGTAAGAGAAGAAAAGCTGGCAGAACTTTTAGGTGAGATTGTCCTAAAGATAAGAATTGACGAGGAGACCGTTGACTGGATCAGACAGGCTCTTGAGGAAAGTCACACAGACAAAGTTGATTTTCACCGGCAAGCCATAGATGCACTTCAGAAGCGCTATAATAAACTCCAAAGCATGATAGATACTGCATATGAAGACAAGCTCGCTGGTGATATAACACTGGAATTCTGGGAAAGAAAATCGGCAGAATGGAACCGGGAAATGTCGAAGATCCAGACGGAGATTGACGGTCATCAAAAAGCCAGTCTGGATTATGTAAAAACGGGTGTCCAGATTTTAGAACTGGCTAACAAAGCATATGATTTGTATTTAGCTCAAAACAACTTCGAAAGACGGAAACTGCTCAACATCCTACTTTTGAACTGCTCGTTTTACCACGGAACTCTTTATCCCACATATAGAAAACCCTTTGACATACTCGCCAAAGGGCTTCGGACGCAATTAATGCGGGGCCGACGAGACTTGAACTCGCGACCTCTGGCTTGACAGGCCAGCGTTCTAACCAACTGAACTACGACCCCGACAATTTACTGCAGTTATTGGTTCTTGGTTCACGGTTCATAGTATAGGCTTTTTCTTCGAGCTATGAACTATGAACTAATAACTGTTTTATTGGGCGGTACTGGGATCGAACCAGTGACCTTCTGCGTGTAAGGCAGACGCTCTGAACCAGCTGAGCTAACCGCCCGGACGGGCGGGCGTCTGCCCGCCCCGAGAATCAGTTATCGGTTCACGGTTCAAAGTTCATGGTAAAACCTTGACAAAACCAAAATTTATGAACCGCTACTCACTGCTGAGGGGGGCGTCTCTGCCTCTTTTCGGGCTGGTTCTTTGGGCTTTTCCTTCCTTCCGTTGATGATTATGGCGACGGGTATGATCACGCAATAACCCAAAACCAGAAGTATGGGTGCCAAGGTGATGGAACCGTAACCCAAGGTGATATAGCCCAGCACTATCACGGCTAAGCCGACGGCAAACCAGAGGTAATTCTTTTGGGTGAAGGGCAGAATGGGTTTCGCACCCACCTTATATCCTTTTGCTGCCGGTTTAACTTGCGGTTTTATCCTTTGCTTGTCTTCCTTTGCCATTTTGGCTCTCTTCCTTTATGACACAAAATGCTATACGCAACTTTGCGGGATTCAATTTAAGCAACGATTAGAATAAGTCAAGGGAAAACCGGATTTAATTTCCCCATATCTCATGCAAAGTCACTGCCTTCCTCCATTCTGCGGAAAGGGACTAAGGAGAAAGGTTAATATGCATTCTTAGGCGAGAACCAATCCTTCAGGGTCAACAGAATGATCTTTATGTCGAATGCCAGCGACCAGTTCTCCATATAGAACAGATCGTATTTGGTTCTCTCCTCGATGGAGGTATCCCCCCTTAACCCATTCACCTGCGCCCAGCCGGTGATGCCCGATTTGACCTTGTGGCGCAGAAAATATCTGGGGATCCCCTCCTTGAATTTATCGACAAAAAACTTTCTTTCTGGACGTGGACCCACCAAACTCATCTCCCCCTTTAGAACGTTGAAAAGCTGGGGGAGCTCGTCCAAGTTTTTTCCTCGCAGGAACGCTCCCATTTTGGTCCGGCGGGGATCGTCCTCCTTGGCAAAAACAGGACCGGTCTTCTCCTCCGCATTTTCCACCATGGAGCGGAATTTATACTGCACGAATCTTCTGCCATCCCGACCTAACCTTTCCTGCCGGAAGAAAACGGATCCTTTGGAATCGAGCGTGATTAAAATCGCCAGAATGGCAAAGAGAGGGGAGAGAAGCACCAATCCGGCGGAGGAGATGGTCAAATCCATGGTCCTTTTCAATATCCTGTTCCATCCCTCCAGGGGCGTGCGACCTAAGGAGATCAAGGGTATCCCATCCAGCGACAGTACCTTTGCCCGGGCTGCCATGATCTCGAACATATCCGGCACAATCTGAAACTCCACTTTCAAATCCTCACAGCCCAAGATGATCTCCATCATCTTCCGGTGATAGGATAAGGGCAAAGCCAATATCACCAGTTCCACATCTTCATTCTTGATTATAGGCAAAAGATCTTTCACCGTTCCCAAAATGGGGATATTTTCAGGACCTGATTGAAGATTGCAACCTGCATATTGCAAATTGCAAACCGAAGTCTCTTTTTTGTTTTCTGATACCTGCTGTCTGTCATTCAATTCAAGTTTCTCCCCGCTTTCCACCAAACCAACAAGCCGGTAACCTAATTGCGGATTTCTTCTCCATCTTTCATAAAGTGAGAGCCCCAATTCACCGGTGCCAACGATGACGGCTTTTTTCACCCCCAAGCCGCGTTTGGTGAAATGCTTTTCGACTTTTGCCATGCTCCTTCTTTCCACAAAAAGCAAAAATATGCCCAAAATCCATGATACCGCCAGGGTAGCGCGGGAATAAGAGGTGCTGCGGTAAAAGAAGGTGAAGGCGAGCACCAGTAAAAAGCCCAGGGTGGCGCTTTTGGCTAAAAGATAAAACTCGTCAAAAGCTGCTCTTGGTCTTGAGCTTTTGTAAAGGCCGTAGGCATTGAACACCACCACCCACACCACCACCACAAAGATGGAGCCGAAAAGGTAGAAAGATAAAGGCGGTATCCCCTTGGTAACCGGGATGACCTTAATCAACGGGGAATAAAATCTCAACCAGTAGGAAAAGAGAAAAGCGGAGAAGATAACTACAACGTCTGCTATAAAAAGAATGAAGGTGAATAGGTATTTGAAATTCTCTTTTTTCATTTTACGTCCGCCGACCGCTGTCCGCAGTCCGCCGGTATGCACCATTTGGTGCATACCGCCGCAACTACATATTCGTTATCAAATCCAAATTCTCAAAACCCATGTATCTATTCTAAGTTTTAGTTTGTTTTTTATTACTACCATGCTCTTGAAGTTTCCTCTCAATAAATTCCTTAATTTTTTCTTTAAATATTTTCCTGTCAAACCGAATCGTATTAGCTCTGATATGCTCCGGATCGAATCGGGTCGACTCGAATCTTCGCACCGCGTCCATCAGCGCTTCTTTGGTCTGGGGATAAAAGAATATGCCGGTGTGATCGAGGGTAAGCTCTTGATCGGGATAAACTCCTTTGACCGATTCGGTCACCCCTCCCTTTCCGAAAGCGATTACCGGTTTGCCGCAAGCCTGCGCCTCCACCGGCACGATGCCAAAGTCCTCCTCCCCCGGAAAGATCAAAGCCTTGCATCCGGAGTAATATTTCTTAAGCTCAGATGGATTCTGCCAATCCAGGAATTTGATACTTCCCCCAGCTAATTTTTTTAATCTGCTCTTTTCCGCACCTTCACCGATGATCAAAAGAGGCAGATTCAGCTGGTTAAAAGCCAAAACAGCCAAATCGATTTTTTTGTACGGGACTAACGCAGAGGTGACCAGAAAATAATCACCGGCATCTTTGCTTAAGCTAAAATAATCAATATCTGCTGGGGGATAGATTACTTCAGCCTCTCGACGATAATGCTTCTGGATGCGCCTTCTCACGTTTTCCGAGATTGCCCCAAAATAGTCCACTCGATCCGCAGATTTCTCGTCCCAGGTTCGAAGATAATTCATAAAAAACGGTATGCTCCAACGGACCAGTGGACTAATATTGTTCTTATTGAAATAAGTGTAATACATCTCCCACGCATAGCGCATGGGGGTATAGCAATAGCAGATATGGCAGGTCTCCGGTTGGGTGATGACCCCCTTAGCCACGCAGTGGCTGGAGGAGATGACCAGATCGTATTCGGTTAAATCGAACTGCTCGATGGCGGTGGGAAAAAGGGGAAGATATTTCTGGTAATGATTCAAAGCGAAGGGGAGTTTTTGAATGAACGATGTTTCGATTTTCATCCGGGAAACGGTTTCCGAAACCGTTCCCTTCTTATAAAGCAAAGTATGAAGGGGCGCCTCCGGAAAAAGCTCACACAGAACCTCCAGACACTTCTCCCCGCCTCTCATTCCGGTCAACCAATCGTGAACTAAAGCGACTTTCATTATTTTCAAAGTACTTGATTTAGATATTCATTCTCTACAACAATCCATAGATCAGTGCTAATTATGATAATGGGCATAATCTATTTATTATAAATAATGAAAACTATTATGGCACAAGCATACTACTAGCAGCTTTGATAACGTCAACATAATAATCCAAAAAGGTAGTTGGTTGCATTATATTCTTTTGTGTTAATAAGAATCGACCAGGGCTCATTCCGCGTTTTCCGTGGCCGAATTCTTTTCTAACATGTTCGTTAAATTTTTTTTCAGAAATTGTAGATCTGTGAGCAATTCTATTGCGGATGGTATTCATATCATTTATGTCTTTTATAACTCCATGTAAGACATTTTTGTAAGGTTCGCCATGCCTGAAATATATCTCGGATCTTGCGATTACTTCGCTAGCACTGTTCCATTTAGCATATTCACGATGTGCTGCTATGAGTTTGCTTGCTATTTGCATATTTGGCGGATTAACAAACCTCTGTGGACTGTATCCAGAAGGTGATTCAGCACCAACAAGATATTTAGTAAACGAATCCTCTAAGAAATTCTCCCAAGCAATAAATATTCGTAAGAATGCAAGTTCAGCAACTATTTCTATTTGAATTCGAGGTAAACCTGAAGCCTGAACTTTTTTGATGAGATTTTGGCTACTGTCGATCTGTTTTTCTAATTCCTTTATAACAATAGAAAGAATAGTTCGCATATACCCCCTATTTCTTTATCTTCTATTCAGCTTTTTCAATATCTCTTTAACAATCACTCGATGTCTTATTTGTCTCCTTGTTTGATCTGTAGTATGACGTGTAGAAGCATCTATGAATTCAAAGTATTTAGGCGAAGGTTCTTTGGATGTGAGTTGCTCTTCAAGTATCGATAATGAACGCCTTACAGTAATAAGCATCCGTTCATTAATTGAAAAATTCGGTGTATCAGAACCGGGAAAACCATAAATTATGTCATAGATTGCGCAAAAAAGACTGTAGAATAATGTTGTCCTTCGAAAAGGTGATCCTATGAGCTTATCACTATATATTTCAGCAATTGCATCGATACACCTCTTAAAACGGTCTACCACTTTTTCTTTCTGGGGGAAGTTATCGTCATATTTTTTGTAATAGTACTTTATTTTTTTCCTATCTTGAATACCATCAAGCATCCCGATTACCAAATCTGTGGCCAGTTCAGCTTCTTTCATTCTCATGATATTATAGTTAGTTAATATTTTATTCCTTCGCCAGAATTCCAGGTGGTCTCTCCCTAATTTGAAAACGACCTGTTTGAACTCTCCAGAAAATTCAGCATTGAGTTTTTCCTGTTGATTTAATACCACAGTATAGGAATTTATTCTGGCAAAAACCTCTAGCACATCTAAATCATCAGCCCCTACCAAAAAATCTACAGACAAATCAAAGTCTAGAAATTTTTCTTTGACTTCATCTGGCAACTCAGAAAACGTTAAGTCAGCATACTTCTTATTATGGACCTTTAATACTACAAATTTATTGTGAATATAATCCAGTATGGATCCAATGCGTTGCTGACCATCAACAACTTCTCTTATCGTTTTTTGAGTCTTGAGGTTAATTTTTTGTCTTACATAGATTGCAGGGATAGGAAATCCATTTAATATAGTATCAATGAGATATGATTTGGCTTTTGGATTCCATACTTCTCTTCTTTGGAATTCCGGTGCCAAAACTAATTCCCCTTTGCTATACCACTCTCTAAAATCATTAATACTCGCTGTTCTAGGTTTATGTATATCCATAATACCCTCCATATAAGCCATTAACAAATATTGGTATAGAATATCTAAAAGTGTTCAAATCATCAATTCATTAAAAGCTTGCCATTCCAGCATCATACTTCGGAAATATCTCAGGGATGCAAACCCGCTATTATTTGCGACCAAAGAACTTGTTAGTAACAATATTTTTCATTCCATTGTTCTTCATTTGTAAATCCAGTTAAATAGCTGATTGGCTAAATCCTTGTCTATGCCTTTCAGAATTTTATACTCCTCTAAGGCTGAACCTGAATCTCCCATCAGCAAATAAGACCTGCCCAGGCTGTAGTGTGCTAAAGCATAATCCTGTCTGATACTAATTGCCTGCTTGAAAGCTTCTATCGCTTCACTGTAACGACCAAGTTCGACATAAACTACGCCTAAGTTGTAGTGTGCTTCAGCAAAATCTGGTCTGATGCGAATTGCCTCCTTAGAAGCTTCTATCGCTTCATTGTAACGACCAAGTTCGGCATAAACTACGCCCAGGTTGTAGTGTGCTGAAGCATAATCCGGTTTGATGCTAATTGCTTGCTTGTAAGCTTCCACCGCTTCATTGTAACGACCAAGGTTGTCATAAGCCAAGCCCAGGTTGCAGTGTGCTTCACCATCATCCGGTTCGATGCGAATTGCCTGCTTAAAAGCTTCTATTGCTTCCTTGTAACGACCAAGTTCAGCATAAACTACGCCCAGGTTGTAATGTGCTGAAGCATAATCCGGTCTGATGCGAATTGCCTTTTTAAAAGCTTCCACCGCTTCATTGTAACGACCAAGTTTGTCGTAATCCACGCCAAGGTTGTGGTGTGCTAAAGCTTCATCCGGTTTGATGCGAACTACCTGCTTGAAAGCTACTATTGCTTCATTGTAACGACCAAGGTTATCATAAGCCAAGCCCAGGTTGTAGTGTGCTTCACCATTATCCGGTTCTATGCGAATTGCTTGCTTGTAAGCTTCCACCTCTTCATTGTAGCGACCAAGTTCACCATTGCAATACCCAACATAAAAATAGGCATCAGCATAGCTGGTGTCTTTGTTCACCGCTTGCTTAAAATAGGAGAGAGCTTCCCCATATTCTTCACTCCAGACCAAAACAAGCCCTTCATAATAAAGCACTTCTGCTGAATCAAGACCTTCTTTTTCTCCACCCTTTACCCATTCGGGAAGTGTTTGCACCTTTCCTTGTGCCAATTTCAGTGACCTCTCTCCCGGAATAGCAAAGTTAAGGTTTTGCCCCTCTACCATTTGAAAAGTGGCAACACCGATGATTTCTCCTTTCATATTCACCACAGGACTTCCGCTTGAACCCGGTGATGTAGGTGCTGTAATCTGAATAATCTCTCCAAATGCCGGAATATCTCTAACGGCAGAAACAATGCCATCTGATACCGTTTGTTCAAGTCCCTCCGGGCTACCGATGACAATTATTCGTTCACCTACTTCAGGGATAGTTGCACTAACTGAAGAAGCGTGCACTGCAATGGCAGGAATATCCACAGAGACCCGAATAAGGTCGCCCTCTTTGTCCTCGGCAAGAACCTTCGTAATTGGATAAATTTTCCCGTTCGCAGTTTTTACCTCTGCGCTGCTTGCTCCCACAAGTACATGTCGATTAGTTATAACATCGCCCCTCTCGTTGATAAAAAATCCACTTCCTTGACTTAAGATTTTGTTTTCGTTATCGTAAGTCAGTATAACAACAACCGATGGTTGTATCTCTTTGATAATCGATGGTAAATTATCCTGAGCGAACGATATGGAAAAAACCGCTACCATGACAAGCAGAACCATCCAAGTCATTAAAAATCGCTGCTGTGTTCTCATACTTTCATCTCCTCCCCTTTTAGTTTTAACCTCTTTTCCACACTATACCCTCGTGGGTAAATGCATTCCGGATTTCTCAACTGTGACTTTATTTTACCCAGTTTCCTTTCTAAAATCAAGCTTTATTTTGTGTTGCTTTGTGGTAGCTGACTTCATTGGGCGATTTTGCCTGATGAATCAGGCGACTACAGCTCGATGAATCGAGCGACTACAAAAAACAACCCCCAATCCCATAAGTTGCGGGACCGGGGGTCGCTTGACTTCAATTCAATCTCATTTATCTCAACAAGGCGCCGGATCTCCACCCTTGTACAGGTAGTTGATCAGGTAAACCACGTCACCCGCATCGATCTTGCCGTCGCAGTTTACATCACCTGCTTCCAGCGGATTGGGTGGACCACCAAACTTGTAAAGATAATTTACCAGATAGACTATATCTCCCGCATCGATATTCTGATCTCCGTTGGCATCTCCACGCATATATTGAGAAGAGCTCCGGCCCAATCCAAACCAGCCGATGATCCTCCTCATCAGCGTATAACTGTTGTCCGGATCTGCTCCGCTTTGAGGAACACCCTCAAACGGGAAGGCCAAAAAGGCCACCTTGTAGGTGGATGACCCGGACTCCGGATAGCGCAATGCCCCGTAATCCACAAAACCCTTACCCGCTTGCAAGTAGCTGTCTCGCTGAACGCCTTCTCTCGGAACGGTCGAACCCTTCACGGTTGCCGAGAATATACCAATAGCTCCGCTTCCCGGTACAATGTAATCGGAGAAATTGTAAAATGGCGGGGTCAGTCCAAATCCCATCCCGTCCGAGATGGTATCTCCACCTACTCCCGCCACTGCCGTCTCTCCCACATCGTCCGTATGTCCGGCCACGTGCAGGTAATCGGTGATGAAGGTGTTGGGGTTGTTGTCCAAAAGAACATCCTGGCTGGAGAGGAACAGGTTCCCTCCGTTGTTCAGATAGGTCATCAGCCGGGATTGGTCCGTAGCGGTCAAGGTCTTGGGAATCGAGATGGTCCCGTAATCCGGACCGGTGTTCCATACTACCGCGGTGTACTGCTCCAAAACCGAATCGGTGGGAGTTCCCGCGGTGGCATAGGTCCACACGTCGTATAAAAATCCGGTCGAATCCAAAGCCGACAGGAAATAGCTCTGGTATGTGCCACCGCCGTCGTCGTCCACAAACAGGATGGGGGTCTGTCCTATCAAAACATCGATAGTATCCAGGGCGGAATACGATCCCGCTCCGCTTATCTGCATGGCAAATAAGACGTGGTGACCCATGGGGCAGCTGCTGGAGATGACAAACCGGTAGGCGGTCAACGAGGTTCCGGTTCCACCGGCAGGGATATCGGGATAAGAAGCGCTCGCGGCGCTGACGGTCACATAGGGATCGCTGCAGGAGATTTGCGCCGATATCAGAGTCTCCCCGGCACTCCCGTCGTTTTTAAGAGTGACATTCATGTCGCAGGTCTCACCCGGATCCGGCTTGTTGTTTCCGTTACCTCCCACATCATGAGTCTGCTTATGATCATAAACCAGTACCGGTGCATGTGCGGTCAGATTTATCTCATCAAAGCTCCAGCTACCGTTGGTGGCGTGAACGTCCAGATGGAACGGGATGACCGTCTGGTCCGGTATGTCCCCCGAGACCGAAAAGACGAAGGGGGTATGACAGGTTGCGGTATCATGACTGGGAATCTCTCCCCAATACGCCGAGTCGCTTATAATACTGATGGTCGGTTTGGTTGAAGAAAGAATGCCATAGCTGCTATGGGCAGCGGAATCGCCGAAGTTCTTTACCGTGGTATACAGCTCGATGGTCTCGCCAAAATCCACCAAGCCATCGTTATCCCCATGGCTTGAGCCTATGTTGTCGTCATCCACATGATATCCTTCGAAGGTAAGGTAGGCGTCCCCCGGTGGGATAACCTGAATGGAATCCTCGAACGGCAGCCTGTTGTGAGCGGTTATGGTCAGCTGGATAAAGCCCATGGTAGCGGGGGAAACATAGAGAGTGGCTTGACCGCTGGAATTGGTATAGGCGGTCTCAAATACCTCCGCTCCTTTCTTCAGGCATATCAAAACCCCGGAGATGGGGGATGCGGTGGGGGTAGAAACCGTTATCGGCACCGCATAGGAGGGGAGCATGGGAATGGGGGTGGGGAAAGTAACCGCCATATCGGTGGCGATGTAAGTATAGATGTCGGTGGAAGGATCGCCCATCACGTTGTACATGTCGAAATAGTATTTGACGTTGGTGACGTCGCCGTAATATTGGTAAAGATACCAGAGGGCTTTATCGGTCATGTTAGCAACCTGATAGCAGGTATCATGGAAAGCCGCCAGGAACATCCTTCTCTCCAGGATGTCGTCCTCGTCCCAATAGCTGGAGTTGGAAGCACCCCAGAAGGCAATGCCGCCTTTGTTCGCTGCTTTGACCCAGGTCTCGCCGAAACACTCGGTCAAGTCGAATTGACCGGTGAGACAGGCATGAGAAAGGACCAGGGGATATTCGTTAGTGTTGCTCAGGCCGTTGACGTTGGATTGACCGTATGAGCCGGTTGCCCAGCCGGTGGTGGAGCCATGACCGGAATAACAGACTATGGATTTACCGGCATTGATGCTGTTGGTTATAGCGGTTGCAGTTACTCCTCCCAGTCGCTCCCACAGACTATCGATGATGTCACCGTTGGGGATGAGAAAATTCAGTATGGCGTAACGATGAGTCCCCTCCACCAAAGTACTATGATCGGACGAGGCGATGAACAACATGTGTCGCATCCATTCCAGATCGGTAGAAGTCGGATTGTCGTAATAGAGGAGCTTGTTCACGATATTGGTGCCATCGGAGGTGGATCGTACCGGAAGCCTGGCCCGGAACATGTCTCCGAACCTGTCGGAGTTCATCTGCACGAAATAAAGATCGGTGGCAGTGGAACTGAATGACCCGGTGTAGGTGGGGATGAATCCCACGTCGCCGAAGAAGAGAACGTAGGTGGGGGGAATAGGCCAGTTGTTATATGCCTGTGTGATATAAGCCTTTATGCTGGTAGTGGTGGTGCCGGTTTGGGTGGTGTTTGCCACGGTCACATGATAACCCTTCTTGGTTTTCCAATCCGCCAAAGGAGCAGCCTGTGACTGGAAGCTGTCGTGCACTATGATCAGGTAGCCGATGGGCAATGCCGGCGCACCTTTTACCATGTCCTGGTAAGCAGAATAGTTGACGAACAGGTCATTACACAGATCCTCGAACGGGGCAGAAGCATAACGGTATAACATATTCTGGGTTTTGACGACATCCGCGCCCTGGAGGAGGACCTTGATCTTTAAGTTGGAATAGAGTTTCAAACTCCCCGCCGCAGGATTGTAACTGACCGGAGATATCTCAATGGTGGCAAATCTGTGCCCCCGTAGTTCTCCCGTCTCCATCACCCTGGCTGCTTCTGCGGGATAGTAACCGTTGCTTTGATACGCCTCTTCGTGAATCACGAAAGGGGCATTCTCCCACGCCCCTTCGATTTTGGGGATGGGGGGCTGGACCGGGATGATCCGGTTGGAAATGCCCAGCTCTGCCAATGATCTCTCCTCAAAATCGGAAGAGATAACCTCGACGCTGACTTTCGCGCCGTAAGGGATCTGCACCATTTTTCTCAAGACCGGCAGATTCGGCTCACCGATAACGTTGGTGACGCCGCATTCGGGTATGCTAAGTCGATTGAAATCCCCTCCCTTGGTGGTCATCTGCTCGGACCACATTCCCGGTATCTGGACGTCTAAAATGACCTGCTGAAGATTGGATTCCAAAACCTTGGTCTGGGGGATTTGATCCATCCCGGGGATAAACTCAATCCACTGGGGGGCAGAGAGAGCCCTTGCCGGGCTGGAGCCCAAAGAGAAACACAAGACCAGCAAAAGCGGCAGCATTAAAAAGCTAAGCTGGCTCAAACCTTTGCGGTTTAACATGCTTACCTCCTTGAAGGTTGATAGTTAAAATATTCGCATAGTTGTTGCCCAAAATATGCACAACAAGAATACGTTAATAAATAGATTCTCTGGAGAGCAAATCTTTCCTTCCTTCAAACTTTCGAATACAATACCACTGATATAAGATAATTAATAATCCGGTATTGTCAATTACAAAATATCGAAAATCGGCCATAGGGGTAATCTTTTTTGTAACTTCGGAAAATAAAGCGGAAGAGTTCAGTTTTGGAATGGTTTTTTATCTGGATTGCAGACTCCAACACATTGGTGTATTTGCTCTTAAATGGATAAAGCCCCTGGTCTATTCAATTTTTTTAGTTTCCAGTTTGCCACAATTTGAATGTCCCCTCTATATATAGTCACCACCTCTTTTTCATTTAATCCTTGACCGGAAAGATATTTCTCTTATTATAAAGCTATCTGGAGCATGATAGTTTTTTTCTTATAAATAAAGATTAATGTCCCGGAATGCCGGTTGATACCACCACGACAGAATATATTTTTGTTTCATTTGGCCTGACCGGGGAGTAAAAGCATTGACCATTTAAGGTAACGGAACAACAGAAAAAGACGATGCCACATGAAAATAAAACAGTACATTTGGCTCTTCCTGAACTGTTCACTTATTATCCTTTTTTCTTGTAAGGATTACAAACACAAGGAAGTCGAAATGAAACCAGAGGAATCACCTGCGGATATTTATACCGAAGAAAGAGAAAGCATGGTGGAAAAACAGATAGAGGCACGGGGGGTAAAAGATAAGCTGGTCTTGGCTGCCATGCGGAAAGTCCCCCGTCATCTCTTTGTGCCGGAGAACTGGAGAGATCAATCTTATAGCGATGGACCTTTACCTATCGGGGAGGGTCAAACTATCTCCCAACCCTATATCGTGGCTTTGATGACCGAGCTTTTGAATTTGAAAGGGGGGGAGAAGATACTGGAGATCGGCACCGGCTCCGGCTACCAGGCAGCGGTCTTAGCGGAGATAGCCAAAGAGGTTTATACTATAGAGATCATCTGTCCATTAGCCCAGAGAGCCGAATCGACGTTAAAAGAACTGGAATATAACAATATCATCGTCAGGTGTGCGGATGGTTACCAGGGATGGAAGGAGCACGCTCCGTTTGATGGGGTGATCGTGACCGCAGCACCGGATCACATACCTCAACCTTTAGTGGATCAGCTGAAAGCGGGGGGGAGACTGGTCATACCGGTGGGGGATGTATTCCAGGAGCTGATGGTGGTGACCAAGACCGAGACGGGGACAAAAAAGATGAACGTCATCCCGGTTCGCTTCGTCCCCATGACCGGCGAGGCGGAGAAAAAATAAAAAGTGGAAAAAAGAACAGGGGGGAATAAGATCAAATTGCAAAGTTAGGATTATAGAATTCGAAATTTGAATTGAAATCCTTTATTTTGCTGATTTCCTGATAGCTCAAAATTTGAACAGATTCTTCTTGTATCCAATTGCCCGAACTCAAGCCGGCTGGGTTCCGGCTTTTTTATTTGTTCAGGTAATAAATACATAACCAGCTGATAGAAGGATAAAAACCCTTGACTTTAGTACATAAAATGTTATTATAATATTAAATCAAATCATAGCATGGAAAATTTCCATAGCACCTCTTCATAGAAAAAAATGTCGTGCTTACATGATCCGATAAGAAGCAGGAGACCCGATTTCAATATCTGTATCTTTAATCTATGTCATTAAACCTGAATCTATCCGAATCCCTTTAAACAAGGAGTGGAGTGATGTATCTAAAAACCATCTGTTTAGTGTCCATCCTCGCTGTCATATTCATCTGGCCTCAGCAGCCTGGAATGGTGAAGGCCGCAACGATGGAGATCAGCGGTGCCGTTCAGCTGATCGACAACAACGATAAGTACGACCGTAACCCGTCGGTAATCAAATACGGGGGAGAGTACTGGCTTTTTTACACCAAGGCGGATGACGGATCCACCAATGGGGTACGTGGTCCCGGCTACAATCCGGACAACGACAGTTATGTAATCTGGTATAAGACCGCATCCACCATTGCGGGGCTGGCTCAAGCATCCGAGACAAAATTAGCCCTGTCGGAGACCGACCGGCCTATTGGTTTCGACCAGAGGGATGTGTCTGCAGCTATTCTGAGCGGCAACCTTTATGTCTTTGCATCTGCGGGATGGGGAGGTTCACCTCAACCCATCTACTACTATACCTGGAACGGTACATGGAGTGGTCCGATATCTTTGGGCAACGGTGGCGGGGGACATGCCAATGTGGCTTATGATGATAATCGCGTTTATATCGTGGAGGAGACCGGATACGATATAACCTTGCAGTCCCTTGTATACACCTGGAATGGAACCACGTTGAATGGACCTTATACTTTTGCCAGCGGCAATGGTGTGCCAAAAATAACTCTTTTAAGCGGTAATCTGTACGTCGTCAGCATCGCACCCGGTGCCACCGCCATAAACGTGCACACGGCAGCAGCGAGCGCTAACCCGTCTACCTGGACCTATCTTTACGATCCCATCACCGTTTCCGGTTCCTATGTCTGGGATCCTTGTATCTTCAACGATGGAACGAATCTGTATGCTGTGGCGGCACCTTCCACCGGCTCCCCGGACCAGCAGTGGCTGGTCCAGGCGAAATCTACGGATAACGGCGCCTCCTGGTTAACCCAGGGGAAAGCCAGCTATGGGGGATATGAGACCACCTACTGGTGGGATTTCTGGCCCTGCGGTTTTTATGACGGGACCGATCTTTACATCTTTTTCGCCACCGAAGATAATGGTCACGTCTACGGCGACGGAGAGGTGGCTTATATCAAGATGGATTGGAATTTAAATCACGACCATTATTTTTACATTCAAAATGGAGTAGATGTGAGCAATGCGGGCGATACCGTTAATGTGGCAGCCGGGAAATATGCAGAAACCATTGTTATCGGAAAACCCCTTACTCTTTTGGGTGCGGGGGAGGAATCTGTTACCGTTTACCCGGACAGCTCCGATGTCGGATTGCCTACTCCGCAGGATCCCCCTAGCTTCAGGGGTTCACAAATGGTGGTGGTGCAGGCGGACAAGGTCACCATCGACGGTTTCACCTTTGACGGCGACAATCCCGATTTGACCCCCGTCGGAACTTTGGATGCCCGTAACGGAATCATCACCAACTACAACCTGGGCAACTGGGACAGTCTGACGGTCATTCACTGCACGGTGGAGAACATTTATTTCAGGGGAATCTATGCGACCGCCTTAAGTTCCATCACCGGCATAGATTTCAAATATAATACCGTACATAATATCACCGGAGTATCCATGCAATCCGCCGGCATCATGCTGTGGAACGGGAATGGTCGCGTTGAGAACAACAAGTGCAGCGATGTTTCCCAGGGGATATTCCTTCATTCCGGCTCCAGCGGGTTCGTGCGATTCAACCAAGCGGATAGCTGCGATTTGGGCATCGGCGCAAACGGGAACAACAATTCGATCGGCATAATCGCCAACCGGATAACCAATTCCAACCAGGGAATTCAAACCATCGCCATCGGCGCCCCGGTGACGTTGACCGGAGATACTATCGATAACTGCAAGTATGGACTGGTGCTATACGGATTGGGAAGCAGTCAAACCGATATGGGATCAAGTATCATCAATGGAAGGAACGTTTACAATTCGGTCGGCATCTACGCCTCCACCGACGTCTCCCCTTATGGGGTGGGGAATGTTACCGGTTTCATTAACACCAGCACGATTTTGAATAATTGGATAGGGATAGTGCTAAATGAGCCGATCTCCAATACCACAAAAAGCGTTTTGGTCAGTTTCGGAACCGGTTCGGGTTTGCAAAACCTAATCTGCGACAATGACAGTTTTAACCTGTATCTGGAGGATTGCAACGACAACATTAATGCGACCTATAACTACTGGGGCAAATCCCTGATCTCACAAATTGAAGAGGATATTTATCACAAAGTGGACGATCCCTCCCTGGGTTTGGTCGATTTTTCCCATCCCTATCTTCTGGGAGATGTGAATGTGGACGGGGTGATCGATGTGGGGGATGTGGTTTATCTGATCAACTATCTGTTCAAGAACGGACCGACTCCCTTTATGCTGATACTGGGTGATGTCAATCGGGATAGCAATGTGGACGTGTCGGACGTGGTCTATTTGATCAATTATCTCTTCAAAAACGGCCCCGCTCCGATTAACACTGTAAAGATTAGCAAACCTGATGCATCGAAAGGTCCTGTTTCGCGTCCGGTCCCTTCATATGAACTGACTAGATAATACTGCTATCTTTGTGTTCTGAAGCCCTTTTCTACCAACTTAAGGAAAAGGGCTTCTTTTTTTATGGATGTAAAATGTATGAGAGAAGGTCGGATGAATCCGACCGCTACATGGGTAGTGGTTTGATTCACAAAACTTCCATACAAATAATTGAGTAACCATAAATGTTTGCACTCCAGAACATCGTAATATAGATTAGTGAATATAATTTTATAAACTGGCGGCGGACTGCCGACTGCGGACGTTGGACGTAAAAAAAATGGCGAAATTTCAACTAATCTCAGATTACCAGCCCAAAGGGGACCAACCCGAGGCGATCACCCAGTTGACCGAGGGGATCAGGCGAGGTGATAAGTATCAAACCCTCCTGGGGGTAACCGGCTCGGGGAAGACCTTTACCATGGCGAACGTTATCGCCAACATGGGCAAGCCGGCTTTGGTCATCTCGCATAACAAGACTCTGGCGGCGCAGCTTTACGGGGAGTTGAAAGGTTTCTTCCCCCACAATGCGGTGGAATTTTTCATCAGCTACTACGATTATTATCAGCCCGAAGCTTATGTCCCGCAGTCCGACACATACATCGAGAAGGACACTTCGGTCAACGACGACATAGATCGGTTAAGACTTAGAGCCACCAGCTCCCTTTTGGAGAGAGAAGACGTGGTGATCGTGGCGAGCGTCTCCTGCATCTACGGGATCGGCTCTCCCCAGGATTGGAAGGAGCTTCTGCTATTCCTGGAGGTGGGGCAGGAAAAGGAGCGGGATAGAATCTTAAAGGAGCTGATAGACATCCACTATTCCCGCAACGACATCGAGTTTGCCCGGGGGACCTTTCGGGTCAGGGGGGATACCATCGAGGTCCATCCGGCTTATGAGGAGACCGCCATCCGGATACAGCTTTTCGGCGATACCGTGGAGAAGATCACGGTGATCGACACGCTGCGGGGGGAAATCCTGGAGGAAAAAAAGAAGGTAGCCATCTATCCGGCCAAACATTTCGTCACCACCTATCCCCAGCTGGAAATCGCCATCAAAAACATCGAACAGGAGTTGAAGGAGAGGCTGGTTTATTTCAGATCGCAGGGAAAGCTTTTGGAGGCGCAGAGACTGGAATCGCGCACCAAATTCGACCTGGAGATGATGCGGGAGATCGGCTACTGCACCGGGATCGAAAACTACTCTCGGCATCTCTCCGGAAGAAAACCGGGCGAGCGCCCTTACGTGCTTTTGGATTTCTTCCCCAAGGATTTCCTGATGATCATCGATGAGTCCCACCAGACCATCCCCCAGATCCGGGGGATGTACGCCGGAGACCGGTCCCGCAAAGAGGTGCTGGTGGAATACGGCTTCCGGCTCCCCTCCGCTCTGGACAACCGGCCCCTGTTCTTCGACGAGTTTGAGTCTGTGATCAACCGGGTGATATTTGTCTCCGCCACGCCGGCGGAATTCGAGCTGAAAAGATGCCAAGGGGTGGTGGTGGAGCAGCTGATCCGACCCACCGGTCTGATCGATCCCCAGATCATAGTCAAGCCCTCAAAAAATCAGGTGGATGACCTTTTGGCAGAGATTCGAACCCGGGCGCAGAAAAAAGAAAGGATTCTGGTGACCACCCTGACCAAGAGGATGGCGGAGGATTTGGCGGATTATCTGGCTCAGATGAACGTGAAGGTGCGCTATCTTCATTCGGAGATCGATGCCATAGACCGGGTGGAGATCTTGAGAGATTTAAGACTGGCGGAGTTCGACGTTTTGGTGGGGATCAACCTGCTCCGGGAGGGTTTGGATTTACCGGAGGTCTCGCTGGTGGCGATCCTGGATGCGGATCGGGAGGGATTTCTGAGATCGGAGACCTCGCTCATCCAGACTGCCGGCAGAGCCGCCAGGAACAAAGCCGGAGAGGTGATCATGTATGCCGACGAAATCACCGATTCCATGCGAAAAGCCATCCAAGAGACCAACCGGAGAAGAAAACTGCAGGAGGAATACAACCAAAAGCACGGCATTACTCCGGAGAGCATCTATAAATCCAGAGAGGAGATACTCAAGACCACCGCCTTTGCCGATTCCCGCTCCGCTGCTCCTCCAAAAGAAGAGAAATTGGATTTCCTGGAGAAGCTCTCTTTGGAGGATCAGATCCGCGAGCTTTCGAAAGCGATGAAAAAGGCCGCTTCCGGTTTGGAATTTGAAAAAGCCGCCTTCTTCCGGGACCAGCTATCCCAGCTGATGGAAAAAGTGGGAAAAAGAAGACATCCGCCTGAATTTCTTAAGGAGAGGAAAAGATAAAACTCGCCCGCTTTTGGTTCCTCGCTCTATTAGTTGACGGGGGAGCAAAGGGTAGAGATAAAAGACGGAGAAGAAAAATGAAAAGTAAGTTATTTCCAACCATCCTGATCATTATCTTCTTATCATTATTGATCATGGGCTGCGAGAAAAGGAGCGTTAGTCCTAGTACAACCGATTGGGATGCGGTCAAATCGATCATCTCCCAGTATCCCGACATATTCGCCTCGGTCGTTTTCGGCACCGAAGCCGACACCTTGTTTTATCGGGAGATCACCTCGAGCAATCCAGACATAGAAGAGGGTACCATACATGAGGCGGATACCAATTATCTTTTTGATTATATCACCTTGAGCTGGGGGGACAGCCTTAAAGGATCCTTTCACTACCGCTTGAATGGAAAATCCTATCAGAAACCAATCAATTCCATCGCCTTGACCAACGCCTATTTTGAGAAATGGGGTGATAGCTCCGATCCCTACCGGGGCTGGCTGTTCAAGCAGGTCAGCGGAACGGTGATCAGCTCCGTGGGAACCACCAGGCACATTTACACGGTGAATATCCTCTCGGAAGGGGTAGACGTTACTTTAAGCGAGTCCTATTTATTGGGATTAGTGAAAAAAGACAGCACCCTAATATTCGATCAGGGAAAACCGGTGACTTTAATCCTTGACCTCCCTTCGGCAGACACCTCCGATTTTATATTTCTTTATATCAAAGAAGGCAATACATCGGAAAAAATCCCTTTCACCAATAACGGAGACGGGACTATGACCGCCAGCTGGATCACCACCACCGATCCTGATGCGGTGAATGGATACAAGCATGCCATTGTGGATGTGCTCAACCGGGAATCGGTGACCAATACCACCTACCAGTATGATTCCAAAGCATGGGGAATTCTCT
>Ga0299915_10000277_pt1 | contig 40698 bp, 30 predicted proteins | sample RVTome_13_FD_200263 | JGI IMG/M metagenome (GOLD analysis project Ga0299915, IMG submission 200263) | Soil microbial communities from uranium-contaminated site in the Upper Colorado River Basin, Wyoming, United States - RVT92D227 (version 2) ...
GGCAGAGTTGGGTTACGCAAAGTTGATCCGACGCAGGCGGACTAACCCAACCTACCAACCCGATGCGCTGTCAAGCGGGAACGCATGACAGCACGGGAACTCCTTTCGTGCATTACTCAACTGCCGGATGATGACGCACTATCTTTTATTGTTGGGTTACGCAAAGCTAACCCAACCTACGAACCCGATGTGCTGTCACGTGGGGACACATGACAGCACGGCAGAGTTGGGTTACGCAAAGTTGATCCGACGCAGGCGGACTAACCCAACTTACGAACCCGATGCGCTGTCAAGCGGGGACGCATGACAGCACGGGAACTCCTTTCGTGCATTACTCAACTGCCGGATGATGACGCACTATCTTTTATTGTTGGGTTACGCAAAGCTAACCCAACCTACGAACCCGATGCGCTGTCACGTGGGGACACATGACAGCACGGGAACGCAACTTGTTGGGTTACGCAAAGCTAACCCAACCTACTCAGGGACTGTTGACGGATTTTCTTGTTCGGCTCTGGGGTGGGCTTGCTTATAGACCTCCTTCAGCCTCTGAATTGTGACATGGGTATAGATTTGTGTGGTGGACAAGTTCTGATGCCCCAGCAATTCTTTCACCGCTCGAAGATCTGCGCCGTGATCCAGCATGTGGGTCGCGAAGCTGTGCCTGAGCAGGTGCGGTGATAACGACGACGCTTCGCTGACCTGTTGCAAACGCCTCTGCACAATTCGTTGTACCGTTCGCCTCGGAATGCGGTCTCCATGGCGGGCGAGAAACAGCGCCGAGGTATCTTTGCTCAGAGATTGCAGGAAAGACTGCCGTTCCGGCAGGTACTTCTTCAGCGCATCACGACTCTTGTCGCCCAATGGCAGAATTCGCCCTTTCCGCCCTTTTCCCATCACGTAGATCACCCCCTCTTCCCACCGGATGGATCCCAGGTCCATCCCAATCAACTCCGCCAGTCTGATGCCGGTGCCGTAGAATAATTCCAGGATAGCCCGATCCCGAATGCTGCGATAGTCCGGCTGAGGAGAGTCTTTAAGCAGCGCCGCCAATTCCTCTTCCGCCATCAACGACGGTAGTCTCCGCTGAGTTCGAGGCACGTCAACTCCCACGGCGGGATTGGACGACAGCACTTCTTGTCCGATCAGGAATCGGAAGAAGCTTCGCAACGCGGCGAGCTTCCGGCGGATAGTGGCGCGAGACGCACCCTTTCGGATCCACAAAGTCAAGAAATGCCTGACCGCCAATCGGTCCGCCTGGGATACGGTCACGATCGGTTTCCGCTGTTGCGCTCTCAGGAAATCCGCAAAATCCTGCAAGTCCTGACCATAGGCGATCAAGGTCAGTTTCGAGTAGCCTCTTTCCAGCCCGATGTGCAACAGGAATGCCTTGATCCACTCCTGCAAATCCCTGCTGCGAGGCGACGATTCTGACCTACTTTTCTTCTTTTTCATCACGGACAAGGGATTTCGACTTGCAGTTGGGGCACTGATGGAAGTGCCCTCTCTGGGTGCTTCGATCCTCCATCACCGGGTATCCGCACTGGGGGCACGGCAGTGCGATGATCGGATACCAACTCACAAAGTCACATTTGGGATAGTTGGTGCAGCCGAAGAATTTCCTGCCTCTCTTACTTCGGCGCTCGGCGATTTTCCCTCCGCATCCTTCTCTGGGACAGGTCACACCGGTATCCAAGGACTCGACATGGCGGCACTTGGGGTAATTGGAGCATCCCAAGAACGCGCCGTACTTCCCGCGCTTCACTACCAGGTCCCCTCCACACTTCGGACATTTCTTGTCCACCGGCGCCGAGTTTTCCTCCTCCAGATTTCTGGTGTAACGGCACTTTGGAAATGCGGTGCAGGCAATAAATTTCCCCTTCCGCCCCCACCGAATGATCAATGGGCTGCCACAATCCGGGCAAGGCTCATCGAGCTCCTGGCGTGCCAGCTTTCGGATTTCTTCTTTGCGAGAATTCGCGAATTTCAGTGATTCTTCGAATGGTCCGTAGAAATCTTCCAGCACCTGGATCGAATTATTGCCTTTCTCGATTCCGTCAAGCTCTTGCTCCATCCGTGCGGTGAAATCGACGGAAAACACGTCGGGAAACTGACTTACCAGTATCCGATTGACCGTTGCGCCCAGGTCGGTCGGCGTCAACCTGCCCGATTTGCGTTCCACATAATTCCTGTCCAGAATCGTACTGACAATTTGGGCGTAGGTGGATGGGCGACCGATCCCGTTCTCTTCCATTTCCTTGATGAGGGAACTTTCGGTATATCTTGGCGGCGGCTGGGTGAAGTGCTGTTTCTGTTCCAGATTCAGCAGCTTCAACGTTTCGCCCACGTTCAGCCGTTCCGGGATTGCCGGCTCTTCATCCGTTTTGTTGTTTTCCGTTGTCTCGACGAACGCCTGCCGAAATCCCAAGAACAGCACATTGCTGCCGGACGTCCTGAATTCGTAAGGCTCTGCAGCGATCACGATGGTCGTGGTCTCAATCCTGGCGTCTGCCATCTGAGACGCCACGAATCGATTCCAGATGATGCTATATATCTCGTGCTGGTCGGGCGTCAGGAACTTCTTGACGGTCTTGGGGTCCCATTTCAAGGATGTGGGACGGATTGCTTCGTGCGCTTCTTGAGCCGCCTTGACTTTGGCAAAATACCGTGGTTTGGGTGGCAAATAATCCTGACCGTACGCAGTCAAGATGAAGTCTCGAACCATCTGAATCGCTTCCGGCGCGATTCGAGTGGAATCGGTGCGCATATAGGTGATCAAGCCGGCGGCGCCTTCGTCACCCAACTCCACGCCCTCGTAAAGGCTCTGAGCGATCCCCATTGTCTTCTTGGCAGGAAATCTGAAACGGCGGGCGGCTTCTTGCTGCAAGGTGCTGGTAATAAACGGCGGGGCAGGCTTTTGCGAGGTTTGCTTCTTCTGGATATCCGCGACTTCGAAGGTCCGGGGCTTCAAGTCGTCCAGAATTTGGTTCGCCGTTTCGCCGTCCGGAATCTTGGCTGGTTTCCCGTGGATTTTTTCCAGTTTGGCGGAAAATGGCTCGGTTCTCTTCCCCTGAAGCGAAGCGGTGATTGACCAGTATTCCCGGGGAACGAACCTGGCAATGGTTTCTTCCCGTTCGCAAATCAACCGAAGCGCGACAGACTGGACTCGCCCGGCGGACAGTCCTTTCGCCACGGTTTTCCAGAGTACCGGGCTGATCATGTACCCGACCAGGCGATCCATTACTCGCCGGGCTTGCTGGGCTTCCACCTTGTTCCGATTGATCACGCCGGGATGCTTGACGGCTGCCGTTACGGCACTCTTGGTGATCTCATTGAACAAGACCCGTCCGATCCGCCTTTCGGGGACACCGAGCTGGAGGGTCACGTGGTGAGCAATTGCTTCCCCTTCGCGGTCCGGATCGGTTGCCACGAGTACGAGACGAGCCTCTTTGGCGGAGGCTCGCAGATTCCGAATGACCTTTTGCTTTCCCGGGATTACTTCGTATTCAGGCAGGAAATGATCCTGGATATTCACTCCCAACTTCTTGGGAGGCAAATCCATGATATGCCCGATTGTCGCCTGTACTGAGTAACCATCTCCGAGAAATTTATGAATCGTCTTTGCCTTTGCCGGGGACTCGACGATTACTAAAGTGTCTGGCATAATCTATGCGAAATAGTGACCACAACAGCGACCATCCCGGAATTTTCAGCCAGAATGGGGCGCCAGGGTCTGCTATATTAAACAACAGAACGGAAACTGTGAATCAGGCTCGTTTCGGAGGCGGTCAGGCACGGTCGGTCATCCGCGTCCAGAATCACCGTCAATGAACAGAATCCCGCCACGATCTGAGGAAGAACGGCATGCCCCGCATATCACCACTGGAGGCATCGACATCGAACAAGAACGACGCCACAATGATTTTGACGTCATCCACCGTGATGCGGGCACTTCCCATGAGTAAGGAACGCTCGATAATCTGCTCCAGTTCCAGAGCATCGATCAATTTGAGATGCTTCAACTGCAGCAGATACCCATAGGCTTCCGGGGTCAATACCATTCGTTCGATCTCGTGAAGCACCCGCTCCGAATAGGGCCAGTAGCACTGTTCCGTTTCGGTCTTCCATTGCAGGTCCCGCTTGTGGATTCGATCGAACAGGTAGGTAATCGCCGCCGAGATTTCGTTCTCGGTGAATCCTCGTTTTACGAGATCATCGGAGATGATCTCAACCTCATCCAATTCCAAACGTCGGGACTGAATTTCACCGATGAGGTAGACCAAAATCTCCACAATTCTTTGATCCATTCATCTCCCCTGTTAAGGTTTCGCTCCCTCCTCCACAGAGAAAATAGCAAAAAGAATTTCGAAAAGCAAGCAAAATTCCACGGAATCGAAATTTTTATCGACCATGGCATTTCTTGTATTTCTTGCCACTTCCGCAGGGACAGGGGTCATTTCGACCGACTTGCGCCTCGACCCGAACCGGCTGAGGCTTGCCTGCTCTCGCCGGAGATTCCTGACCACTTTGTCCGGCGGGTGACTTCTGATATGCTATGCCAGTTGCTGAGCCATGAGTGTAGGACATGCGCGACCGCTCGGTTGGTGTCGGACGGGGGCGATCAACTTGAACTTGCGCACGGAACACGAATCGAAGCGCTTCTTCATTGATGTTTCCCAGCATCTCCTGAAACATCTCGAATCCCTCGCGCTTGTATTCTATCAACGGATCCTTCTGCCCATACGCCCTGAGCCCCACACCTTCCTTCAGTCGATCCATTTCATAGAGATGTTCTTTCCACCTCTCGTCCATCACCCGGAGAATCGCAAACTTCTGGAGCTGGCGGAACATCTCTGTCCCCAGGGTTTCCTCCCGCAGTTTGAACAGCGCGGAGACTTTCTTGGTAATGAGATCTTTCAATGTTTCCGGAGTCGGAGAATCCAATTCCCCCGGACCTTCGGCCAGGTTCAGCAGGAACGTCTTCAGCAACGATTCCCGAAGCTTTTCCCAGTTCCAATCCTCCGCGTGGGTGTTCGGATCGACGCAGTTCGCCAGCAAATCATCCAGGAACTCATCGATCATCGCCAATGCTTCGTCTGAAGGATCTTCCTCCAACAGAGCTACTCGGCGTCGGTCATAGATGATTTCCCGCTGCTGATTCATCACGTCGTCGTATTCGAGCAGGTGTTTCCGGATGTCGAAGTTGTGGATCTCCACCCGCTTTTGCGCCCGCTCAATGGATTTGGTAATCATCGGATGGGTGATGACATCTCCCTCGCGAATCCCAAGCCGATCCATCACGCTGGCGATCCGTTCCGAACCGAACAGGCGCATCAGGTCGTCTTCCAGAGACAGGTAGAATTTCGACGTGCCCGGGTCACCTTGACGACCGGACCGTCCTCGGAGCTGCCTGTCGATTCGGCGAGATTCGTGGCGCTCGGTTCCGATGATGTGGAGTCCGCCTTCCGCAAAATCGCGAATCTTCACATACTCCGCACCGTTCCAAGGGTAATCACGGGAATCGGACAGCTCTCTTGGGATCATTACCACTTCGTTGGCACCGGGTCGTTCCCCATCTTCTCGCAGGGCAATCTTCTCTTTCTGATTTCGGACTTCAGTGATGGTGGTGGCATTCTCTTGCAGCCTCTGCCGGATCATCTTTTCTATCTCCGGCTGCAATTCAGCGACCACGCAACCACGCTTCACATTGGACAATATCTGCGAGATCAAATCGTCGGCGCTTTCCTCTGGAAACCAGATGACACCCGCACCCAACTTGATGTCTGTACCGCGCCCTGCCATATTGGTGGCGATGGTGACCGCCCCCGGTTGACCGGCTTGCGCCACGATTTCCGCTTCCCGCTGATGTTGTTTCGCATTCAACACATTGTGCGGGATCCCACGCCGTTTCAGCATACGGGACAAGGTTTCCGACACTTCCACCGACACAGTTCCGACGAGAACAGGCTGCCGTTCTCCGTGCAGCCTCGCCACTTCCTCAGTAATCGCGTTGTACTTCTCGCGCTTGGTGCGATAGATCTCGTCTTGGAAATCGTGACGGCGAACCGGCTCGTTGGTCGGGATCACTACCACTTCCAGCTTGTAGATGTCGAAGAATTCGGTCTCTTCCGTCTCCGCAGTCCCGGTCATTCCCGCCAGTTTGTCGTACAGCCGGAAGTAGTTCTGCAGCGTGATGGTCGCGATGGTCTGGGTCTCGCCCTCGATCTTGACACCTTCTTTTGCCTCAATCGCTTGATGCAGTCCATCCGAGTATCGGCGTCCGGTCTGGAGACGACCCGTGAATTCGTCCACGATGATGATCTTGCCGTCCTGGATCACGTATTCCACGTCTTTCTCATATAAGGAGAACGCACGGAGAAGCTGCGAAATGTTTTGAATCCGTTCCGACCGTTCGGCATAGAGTTCCTGCAGTTGCTGCTCGCTCTTGAGTCTAATCGCCTCAGGCACCGAGGTGTCGCTACGAATTCGTTCGGTTTCGGTGGCAAGGTCGGGCAGCACGAACATCTCGGCATCCGCGCCGTGGAGCTTGGCTAAGTCATCCCGACCCTTCTCGGTTAGGTCGATGACATGACTTTTCTCGTCGATCGCGAAATACAGTTCCTCGTCGATCTCGTGCATCCGCTTGTCACGGAGGAAGTCATTCTCCACGCGCCCCATCAGCCGCTTGGTACCCATTTCGCCAAGCAGTTTTACCAATCTGCGGTTCTTGGGCGCTCCGCGATACGTCTGAAGAATCTTGATCCCCGCCTGGTATTCATCGTCGGCATTCTGAGTCGCAAGCAGGTCTTCCGCTTCCTTTACAAGCCGGCTGACCAAATCGCGCTGGCGATTGACCAGCCGTTCCACCGCCGACTTCATCTCGTGGAACTTGTGAGTGGACACGGCGACCGGACCCGAGATTATTAGAGGCGTCCGGGCTTCATCGACCAGGACCGAGTCCACTTCGTCCACGATGGCGTAGTGATGCCCGCGCTGCACGAGATCATCCGGATGGATCGCCATGTTATCGCGGAGGTAATCGAATCCGTACTCGTTGTTGGTACCGTAAGTGATGTCGCAGGCATACTGTTGTCTGCGGAAAGGTGGGAGTTGGTCGGTGATGATGCAGCCGACCGTAAGTCCGAGAAATTCGTAGATTTTCCCCATCCACTGGGAGTCGCGCTGTGCCAAATAATCGTTGACGGTCACCAGATGAGCGCCTTTCCCCTCTAAGGCATTCAAATATAACGGCAAAGTCGCCACCAGAGTCTTACCCTCTCCGGTTGCCATTTCCGCGATCTTGCCCTGATGCAGCACAATCGCGCCGATCAACTGGACATCAAAGGGCACCATGTCCCAGGTGACTTTGATGCCCATCACGTCCCAGGACTTGCCCACGAGCCTGCGACAGACGTTCTTCACCACGGCGAACGCTTCAGGGAGAATGTCGTCCACCGTCTCACCGTCTGCCAGACGCTTCTTGAATTCGGAGGTCTTGCCCCGGACCTGCTCGTCGGACTCCTCGGCTACCTGCGCTTCGAGCCGATTGATCTCCTCGACGATCGGCAGTAGCGGTTTGACCGCTCGGTGGTACTTGTCGCCGATTATTTTCGAGAATATACCTGGCATGATGTCACAAAACCTGGACAATCCTTTGAATTCGCCGTCACACGCCCTCGCGTGACAGAAGAGTAGCGCCTTCCCTGGCGGACGAGGGCGTCCGCCAGGGGGCGATAGGCAACTTGCCTATGATAGCTCACGGGCTGGAAGCCCGTGCCACGCCAAGACTGTCAAATCCCCCAGGTCAAGCGCTCTGCCAGAAATCCCGGCAATCCAGCATCGCGAATCTTGGCAGCTGCGCTGCCGATGTCATATTCCAACCGAACCCGTTCCACTTCTCCGTCTTTAGAGTCAAAGATGACGAAGGACAGTCGAGGGTCACGGTCCCTGGGCTGCCCGATGCTCCCTATATTGATAATGCGCTGTTTCCCGTCCGGCGATTGGAATTCCGCCGGAATATGGGAGTGACCGATGAAGCAGACTGGCTCTTCGAAAGCAGGAAAATACCTTGCGGCTTCTTCTTTGGAGAAAATATAATTCCAGCGCTCCGGATTAGTGGGCGTCGAATGGACGCAGAAGATGCCGTGGGCGGAGAACGAATAGGGCAGGTCGAGCAGGAACTTTCGGTTATTATCGGACAAGTGGGCAGCAGTCCACCGAATCGCAGCCTGGGCATAGGAATTGAAATACTGTGTCGCCGTCAGCCCAACGACAGCGGAGTCATGATTGCCAGAGATGCACCGCACCGCCACTTTTCGAATCAGTTCCACGCAGGGATTAGGATCTGCGCCATATCCCACAATGTCGCCCAAGCAATATACTTCGTTGATCCCACGACCGGAGATTTCCTGCAACGCCACCTGGAGCGCGTCCAGATTCGAGTGGATGTCGGATATTAGTGCGATTTTCATCGACGATCTCCCATATCATGGGGATCTTGCCCATGGACTGGCACGGGCTGGAAGCCCGTGCGACTACTCCGTAGCAGGATGCGACTCCGCAGGCTGAACGGGTGGCAATTGCTTCGGCTGATTCGCCAGCAGTTCCTTGTACACCGCATCCAGAATCCCGTTGACGAACGCTCCGCTCTTCTCCGTGCTGAATCGCTTTGCTATGTCGATGGCTTCATTGATGGATACTTTGGGCGGGATGTCTGCAAAATACAGGATCTCGCACAACGCCATCCGAATCAAAATTCGGTCAAGAATTGCCAGCCGATCCAACGCCCATTTTTCCACTTTCTGGCGAATCCAATCGTCCAATTCGCCCTGGATCGCAACCGTGCGCTTGCACAACGCCTTGATGAAGTTCCGGTACGGCTCACCCGGCTGGCATAGGTCGTCCAGGATCCAGACGATGTCGTTCCCGGTCATCTCATGGGCGTACAGGATCTGCAGCGACTTCTCACGTGCCTCACGGCGCGATCCCATTGGGATTCCCTTTCGAGTATTGTGCTGTCACGTGGGGGCACATGACAGCACGCCAAGACACTGTTGGGTTACGGGCATGAGCCCTAACCCAACCTACAAACTAACTTGTCGCAACCCCCCTTTTGTTCCCCCGTTACTGCGGTGTGCTGTCACGTGGGGGCACATGACAGCACAACTAGGTTGGGTTACGGGCGGGACGCCCCACGCAACATTTTCACCGCGCGGCGGGTTTCAATTCGAATTCCACCGGCGTCAGCCAGCCGTAACGGTCTTCCATCTCCCCATTGACGATCTGGAAGAACTTCTTTTGAAGTTCAAGCGTCACCGGTCCCGGCTTACCCTCCCCGATAGGAATGCGGTCGATTGACCGAATCGGCGTGACTTCCGCCGCAGAACCAGTGAAGAACACTTCGTCGGAAATGTAGAGCTTCTCCCGAGGCAGCAATTGCTCGGTGACCTCGTATCCGCTGTCCTTCGCGATTTTGATGATAGAATCCCTGGTGATGCCGGGCAAGACACTGGCTCCCAGAGGCGGAGTATGGATCACCTGATCCCGCACCACGAAGATGTTCTCGCCGGAGCCTTCGGATACGTAGCCATCCTTGTCCAGCGCAATCCCTTCGGCGTAACCGTCTTCGACCGCCTCCAATTTGATGAGCTGCGAATTCATATAGTTGGCACTGCATTTGGCTAACGGTGGAAAAGTGTTGGGCGCGATGCGTGTCCAACTGGACACTCGCACGTCCACGCCGTTTTCCAGGGCTTCCGGTCCCAGGTACTTGCCCCATTTCCAGGTCACGATGACCACTTCGATGGGGCATGCTCTGGGATCGACGCCCAGACTGTGGTAGCCACGAAACGCGATGGGTCGGATATAGGCGTCCCGTTGCTTGTTGATTCTGACAGTGTCGATGCAAGCTTCAATCACCTCGTCCTGGCTGAATGGCATCGGCATGCGGTATATTTTCGCGGAATCGAACAGACGACGCACGTGGTCGCCCAACCGATAGATCACTGATCCTCTGGGGGTATTATAACATCTGAGTCCCTCGAACACCGCGGATCCATAATGGATCACGTGCGAGCACACATGGATGGTCGCATCTTTCCAATTCACGAATTCCCCGGAAAACCATATTTTGCCTGTCTCGTCAAAAGTAGCCATGTCACTCCTCCTATGCCTATGTGCTTGAGCCCGTCATTTCTTATTCAAGAGGTAACGCGAGATGATCAGACGCTGCATCTCGGACGTTCCTTCGTAGATTTCGGTGATTTTGGCGTCTCGCATATGCCTTTCCACCGGATAATCCGTCAAGTAGCCGTAACCGCCGTGGATCTGCACAGCCTGGCACGTCAACCAGGACGCCGTTTCGGAAGCGAACAACTTCGCCATAGAGGACTCAACGGCAAAATCCTGCTTGGCGTCTTTTTTCCGACACGCACTGTATACTAATAACCGCGCCGCGTTCAAGCGGGTTTCCATGTCCGCCAGCTTGAATTGGATGGCTTGAAATTGAGCCAGATATTTTCCGAATTGCTTTCGCTCGTGGGCGTACTTGAGTGATTCGTCCAGGGCAGCCTGAGAGATTCCCAGCGCCTGCGATGCGATTCCAATCCTGCCGCTGTCCAATGCCGTCAATGCAATTCGGAAACCGGCTCCGTCAGGACCGATGCGATTCTCGAGCGGGATTCGGCAATCTTCCAGGACGATGGAGACCGTATCACTGGAGCGAATCCCCATCTTCTTTTCCCGTTTCCCCTGTTTCAAACCGGGCGTGCCCTGATCAATCAGGAATGCGCAGGTGCCGTGCGAGCCTCTGGTCTTCTCGGAGACGGCGAACAGCAGGTACACGTCGCAATTCAGTCCCGTGGTGATGAAGTTCTTGGCGCCGTTCAGCACCCAGTGCTTGCCATCTCGAACCGCAGTACTGGTCATGGCACCGGCGTCGGAACCCGACTCCGGTTCCGTCAAACAAAATGCACCGACCTTCTTGCCCGACGCCAGAGGCTTCAAGTACTTCTGCTTCTGCTCCTCATCCGAAAACATCTCCAAAGGATAACAGATCAGGGAGTTGTTGACGGACATGATCACGCCGACAGAGGCGTCGCCCCGCGACAGCTCTTCTGTCGCGAGTGAATAGGACACACAGTCCATACCTGCACCCCCATATTTTTCGGGGGTATTAACGCCCATGAATCCCAATTCGCCGAGCCTGGTGATAATGTCCTTCGGGTAGATTTCTTGCGCGTCCCGTTCCGCCGCACCGGGCATCAACTCTTTTTCGGCGAAATCCCGGGCAGTGTCCCGGATCATTTTCTGTTCTTCCGTCAGTAAATGGTCAATGTTCATTCCCGGTTCCATCTCTTCTTTCCCTTTTCAGAAACCACATCCTTCCGTGTTACGGTACTAATGACGCCCATAAAGGGCTATACTACAGTAGTCTGGGGGCTTGTCCCCGTCAACATATCTCTGCTACTTATCGCGATCATGGACGCCCATAAAGGGCTAGGCTACAAAGTTCAATATCACTTCTTTCACTCGCACTTTGAACCGGCGATCAATTCGGGTACGGATAGAATCCCCTGCCTGACTTCCTGCCCAGATACCCTGCGGCTACCATTTTTTTCAGTAAGGGGCACGGGCGATACTTGGAATCTCCCAACCCGTCATGGAGTACCTCCATGATTGCCAGACAGACGTCCAGACCAATCAAATCCGCCAGAGCCAATGGTCCCATCGGATGCCCCATTCCCAGCTTCATGATTCCGTCGATGGACTCGGCATCCGCCACCCCTTCCATCAAACAGTACACTGCTTCGTTGATCATGGGCATCAGGATTCGGTTGGACACGAATCCAGGAAAATCATTAGCTGGAATGGGAGTCTTGCCCATAGCTTCAGCAAGACTTTTCGTTATTTGATAGGTTTCCTCCGACGTCCGAAGCCCCTTGATCACCTCCACCAACCCCATCATCGGCACCGGATTCATGAAGTGCATCCCGATCACCTTGTCGGGGCGTTTGGTCGCCCCAGCGATCTCCGTGACCGAGATGGTGGAAGTGTTGGTCGCCAGGATGACAGCTTTGGGCACTTTTGAGTCCAATTCTGCAAAGATTTTCTTTTTCAATTGCCGGTCTTCCGAGATTGCCTCCACGACGAATTCCGATGTTTCGATTTGCTTCCAATTATCGGAAAATGTGATGTGTGCTAACGTAGCATCGGCATCGGATTGAGTGATGGTTTCCTTCTTGATCTGCCGGGCGAGATTCTTGGTAATGATGTCTCTGGCGCGATCCAGAAATTCTTGTCTGATGTCGATTAACAGCACCTTGAAGCCTGATTGTGCGGCGACATGAGCAATGCCGTTGCCCATGGTGCCGGAGCCGATGACAGTGATATTCTTAATGTCCATACTCCCTCTGATTGTGTACGAAAATGCAGCCACTACAATCTGATCGCCTGATCCGCCGTCACACGCCCTCGTGTGACGGACAAGAAGCACCCTGGCTGGCAGACGAGGGCGTCTGCCAGCGGACAGCCATTCCTGGATTCCCGCCTTGCGCGGGAATGACACCGGATGGCGACTGTGTTGGGTTACGGGCGTGAGCCCTAACCCAACCTACTTGTTGTGTGCTGTCACGTGGGGACGCATGACAGCACCGGAAATGTCCATATGTCCTTCTGTTGATGCGATTTCTGGAACCTAAGGCAACCCCCCTTTTGTTCCCCCCTTCAATAGAAGGGGGGAAGTTTGGCTGCCACGTGGGGACACATGACAGCACTCGTCCGATCATTCCATCTCGATTGCCACAGCGGTTGCTTCGCCGCCCCCGTTGCAGAGTCCGGCTATGCCACGTTTTCCGCCGGTATCCTTCAGGGCGTGGATCAAGGTCACGAGGATTCGATTGCCTGACGCGCCGATCGGATGACCCATCGCGACGGCGCCGCCCCAGATATTGACCCTGGCAGGATCCAAGCCCAGCATTCGATTATTGGCAATAGCCACCACCGAAAAAGCTTCGTTCAATTCGAACAAGTCAACGTCTTTCTTCGACCATCCAACCTTCTTGAACAACGCTTCGACCGCCCCTGTCGGAGCCGTTGTGAACCATTCCGGCGCCTGACTGTGCGTCGCCTGTCCGACGATCCTCGCCAGAATCGTCAATTTCTTCTCTCTGGCATATTTCCAGCTGGTGACGACTGTTGCGGAGGCGCCATCATTAATCGAAGATGCATTCGCCGCCGTCACCGTCCCATCCTTGTCAAATGCCGGACGGAGTCCGGGGAACTTGTCAGGATTCCCTTTCGAAGGCTCCTCGTCGGTATCCACTACTAAGGGATCGCCCTTCTTCAAAGGAATCTCCACCGGCACAATCTCGGGCTTGAACTTGCCGGCTTTGATGGCAGCCATTGCCCGGCGATAGCTTTCCGCCGCGTAGGCGTCTTGTTCTTGCCGGCTAATTCCCTTCTCCCTGGCGCACAGGTCGGCACAACTGCCCATGTGGATATTGCTGTACACGTCCCACAAGCCGTCATTGATCATCATGTCAAGAACTTTGCCATGTCCCAGTCGAAATCCATTCCGCGCGGCAGGCAGGTAATAAGGCGTCATCGACATGTTCTCCATGCCTCCGGCTACAACCACATCGTATTCTCCCAGGCGAATCAACTGCTCTGCCAACATGACCGCTTTCAAACCCGAAGAGCAGACCTTATTGATTGTCATTGCGCTGACGGAGTCAGGGAGACCGGCGCCGATTGCCGCCTGCCGCGCAGGTGCTTGTCCGACGCCGCCTTGAAGCACCATGCCCATGACGACTTCTTGCACGTCTTCGGGTGCGACCCCGGCTCGCTTCAGCGCTTCCTTGATAACTATCGATCCTAACTTGGTGGCAGCGACATTCGCTAACCCTCCGTTAAATGCTCCGATGGGAGTCCGCGCCGTTCCAACAATGACTGCCTGACGATCGTCCATTTGTGCTCCTTGATTCGCGAGATATATTGAAAAAACCAGCAGATCACTCCCTATTACCTTTGCAGCAAGATCTGATTGCTTGCGCTCCGGCGCAGCACGCCAGTCCGTCTCCTCGGGACGTGCTGGAATACGACCACCGCTTGAAAATCCACTGCCCGACGGATCAATTCTCTCTTGGCGGCGACCAGATCAATCGGGGCGTGATCGTAGGTCAACACCCGATCTAGAGTCAGAAACTGCGGTGTAGGAATCATGTCTGCGGGAAACAAGACTGTGTCGCCGCCATCTTCCACCCACACCACTTGATGCCCAGGACAATGCCCTGCAGTCAATTCCACCTGAATTCCGGGGTATACTTCCTCATCGCCCTTCACCAACTGCAATTTTCCGGCGGCCTCCAGAGGCACGAAATCCTCGCCATGATAGCTGCCGCTGGCTTGCCCCTCGGGACTTGCCGCCCATTGCCATTCCGCCCGCTGCACAATGTACGTGGCATTCGGAAACGCCGGGACCACCTCCCCGCGATCGTTCAAAGTTGTCGAGCCCCCTGCATGGTCCCAGTGCAAGTGCGACAGAATCACCAGATCGATACCTGCGGGTGCGATCCCCAATTCCGCAAGGCTGGGAACCAGTTGCCGCGGAAATTCAACTGCATATTCGGATGCCAGATTTCCCAGCGGCTTGTCACCTAAGCCGGTGTCAATGAGTATCACATGATCCCCATCCTGTAGCACCATACAGGTAAGCCCCAACAGTAATCTGGCTTTCGATGATCTATCGATCTTCTTGCTTTGCCCCAATCTCAACAGGGCATCCGCGGGTATCCGAAACAAGCCATCCTGAATCAAGTGCGCAGTGAAGCGACCGATCCGGAAGGTTTGAATGTCATGCGTGGTCACACTTTCTCACCGAGGAGATTCCGTGCGATGACCAGCCTCTGGATTTCCGAAGTGCCTTCCCCAATCTCGCACAACTTAGCATCGCGCAGGAACCGTTCCACCGGGTAATCCCGGGTATATCCATAGCCGCCGTGTATCTGAATGGCACGATTGGCACAGCGGATCGCAGCCTCTGAGGCAAACAACTTCGCCATCGCGGCGGTCTGCACATAATCCTGACCGGCATCCTTCAGCCGCGATGCCTGATATACCAACAGTCTGGCGGACTGCACATCGGTGGCGATGTCCGCCAGCATGAATTGAATAGCCTGGAACCGATTGATCAATCTTCCGAACTGTTTCCGCTCTCCGGAATACTTGATCGCTTGGTCAAGGCACCCCTGGGCGATCCCCAGCGCCATAGCTCCGATGGAAATCCGACCTCCGTCCAGAATCGTCAAGAACTGCTTGAATCCTTCCCCTTCTTCTCCCAGCAGATTTTCTGCGGGAATCCGGCAGTCTTCGAAGTGCAGCATCGCCGTATCCGAGCCCCGGACGCCCAGCTTGCTCTCTTTCTTGCCGACCGAAAATCCCGGAGTGCCTGCCTCTACGAGGAAGGAGCTGATGCCCTTCGTTCCCTTGCTTTTGTCTGTGACTGCCGTCGCGACGCAGACTTGCGACACACTGGCGTTGGTGATGAATATCTTGGCTCCGTTCAGCACATACTGATTTCCGTCTTTGACCGCCGTGGTTTCGGTGCCTCCGGCATCGCTTCCGGCGTTGGGTTCCGTCAGCCCAAACGCCCCGATCCACTGCCCGGAACACAGTTTGGGCAAGTACTTCTTCTTCTGACTCTCATTTCCGAATATGTAGATGGGCGCTGTGCCCAAAGACACGTGAGCCGCCAGAGTCAATCCAGTGGAAGCACAGACCCGGGACATTTCCTCTACGGCAATCGAATAGCACACCGTGTCCATGCCCGCCCCGCCATATTCGGCGGGGAAGCAAATGCCCATCAGACCCAATTCGCCCATTTTCTGCACGGTCTCCATCGGAAATCGTGCATTCTCATCAATTTCCGCAGCAATCGGTTTGACCTCGTTCAGTGCGAAATCGCGAACCATATCGCGAAGCATCGTTTGTTCTTCCGTGAAGAAATACATCCAGCTACCTCAGTGTAGTTCCGGCAAGAATCAGCAAGTGAGTAATCCATCTCCTGGGTGTTATCCGTGGATTCGTCTCACTCATCGACAATCGTATCCAATCTGTCGTAGCCTCTCCCCTGCTCTTTCTTCTTGCGCTTCTCCAGGTCGTTGATCAGCTCCTGGTACTCTTCCTGCGACAGATTGTAGGTATCCAAGAGCTTTTCGAATTCCGCTTTCCACAGTCGATTGGCTTGCTTCTTGGGAGCTGTCGGCTTGGCAGCCATAGAACCTCCGGTTTGTGTAGATCGGGTTCATGCCCCGACAGATATGCTAATCTCTCAGGCTTTCATCCAGCAATTCCAGGGGATGCAGCACTTTCAGTCGAAATCCCTGGCGGTCTGCTTGTTCTCTGAGTTTGAGAACGCACCCCGGTGACGACGCTACCATGACTTCCGCCCCGGTCTTGAGAGCCTCATCGAGTCGGGCGGAAGTGATCGCTTCCGAGGTTTGAGGAAAATACACGTTATACGAACCGCCGAATCCGCAGCAGTGGTTGGAACGCACCTTTTCCACCACTTGAACACCCGGGATCGCATTCACCAGACGCCGCGGAGCGTCAGTTACACCTCTGGTGTGCGTTAGATGGCAGGAATCATGGATCGTCACTCGCTCATTGATAGGGCGCAATTGGCGCTGATGCTCATTTAACCGTTGCGCCACCAGAGTCAGGAGCTCGGGACATCTCATTTTGAATTCCCGATAGGTGGGGTCGTCTTCCCCGAATAATTGCGCATATTCGTGGGTGAAAGCGCCGCCGCAGGTGCCATCGGCGCTCACGAACATGTCGACGCCCGCCCTCAAGAACACGTCGATATTCCAACGAGCCAATTTTCGCGCGGTCTTGAAATCCCCGTTATTGAACGCCGGAGCCCCGCAGCACAATTGCTCTTTCGGAATCACCACGTCGTACCCCAGTTTCGACAGCACCCGAATTGCTGAATGGGCGACCTCCGGCACAAAGTAGTTGCACATGCACCCCACAAAAAAGCCCACCCGCCCGATCGGAGGATCTTGAACGGCGGGAATCATCTCGGGAAGATCATCCAGCAGCGCCTTCGAACTCAAACGAGGAATGGTCAATCCAGACCGGAGATGCTTGTATCGAAGCTTACGAGAATAGGTCAAAACCTGCACAGCTCGCATCAGAGCCAAACCCAGCCGCAGCATGCCCGGTTGTGCCAGAAATCCGCGAAACGCCACTTGCTTTGACCACGGTTGTCCCACTTCCCTTGCCAGGAAATTTCTGGAAGCAATCCACAACTTCTCGGTCTTGACTCCGGCAGGGCAGACCGTCTGGCACCCATAACACAGCAAACATTCGTTGAACATGTCGACGATATGCGAATTTGGCGTCAGATCGTCGGACATCATGGCGCGAAGCAGATTGATCTTCCCCCGCGCAGAGGTGTACTCGTCGCCGGTCATCAGATATACCGGACAAATGCCGTGGCACACACCGCAGTTGATGCACCGGTCCAGTTCCGCGATGAAGTCATCGCTATCGTAGAAGTGAGACATATAATCTTCCGTAGGATCGTATCGTATCAGCCGAAATCACTACTTTCTTGCATCAATCACATGCTTCGGTCACGCTTGCAGGATCAAGTCTCTTCGGTTTCCAGCTCCACAATCGGCACACCAGCCGCAACGAGGTCACCAACCGCATATCTGATTGTCTTGACAATCCCTTCGGAGGGCGACCGGATTTCGTTCTCCATCTTCATCGCCTCCACGATCACCAAGGGCTGACCCTCCGATACACTGTCCCCTTCCTTGACCAGCACTTTGATCAGATTTCCCGGCATGGGAGAAGTGATGGCGCCGGACGCAGTGGCTACCCCTCGACCGGATCCGCGGTTATTGAAAACTTGTGCCGCATTGTCAAACACGAAAATCCTACCCTCGATGCTGACGTACGTTCTCGCGCCGGAACCTACTACGAATACTCGCTTCTGCTTGCCGTTGGCGGACACGCTCAACAAATGATCCGACAATCTCTGTGCTTCCAGCGAAATTTCTTGACCCCCGACCTGGACTCGGAAGTGTCTGTCCTTGCCATCAACGATCACATCGACCGGTTCGCCGTCTTTCAGATATTGGTAATGCGACATTATTGTTCCTTAATCGCCACTCTAACCACTGCTTCCTATCTGCCATGATCCCAAGGTCTGCCACGGCGAAGGCATCTGGTTCTGAACGCCAACATGATTTGCGGGGGTTTGCAGGTGTTTCCATAATCCGGCGGCAGCCAAAGCCTGCGTCGCCAATTCTCCATCATCGGGCATTTGGGGAAACCAGGGAGTCAGGAACCTGGGGATGAAAGCGGTGGTGGTGTTTCCTTTCCGGAACTCCTCGTGCCGGACGACGTCCTTCAAGAACGGAATTATGGTCTCCACTCCCAGAATTATATAATTGTCAAGAGCTTCGAGCATCCGCCGGCATACCGCTGCTCGATTCTCTCCCCAGCAGATCAGTTTCGACAGAATCGGATCGTAGTGTACGCTGACAGTCATTCCGGTCCGGATACCGCTATCCACTCGAATCCCCGGACCCACCGGTTCGTGCACCAGCAACAAGGGACCGCTGGAAGGCAAGAAGCCCTGCGAGGGATCCTCCGCGTAGATTCGGCATTCCATGGCATGACCACGTGCCTTGATATCTTCTTGACGAAGCGCAAGCTCCTCGCCCGCCGCGATCAGAATCTGCTGCACGACCAGATCTACTCCAGTAGTGCATTCTGTCACAGGATGCTCTACCTGAATTCGGGTGTTCACCTCGAGGAAATAGAATTTCTTGTCCTTATCCAGAAGGAATTCCACCGTGCCCGCATTTCGATAACCGGCGATGGTCGCCACATTGACTGCGGTTTCGCCCATCCGCTGACGCAGAGCATCACTCAATGCGGTGGAAGGCGTTTCCTCGACAATCTTCTGATGCCGCCGCTGAATCGAACATTCCCGCTCGTTCAGGTGAATCACATTCCCATGGTGATCTGCCAGAATCTGAAATTCCACGTGACGGGGTTCCTCGAGGTACTTCTCGAGATAGACGGTATCGTCAGCGAATGCGGCTTTTGACTCTCGACGAGCCGCTTCCAATGCGGGCTGCAAATCCTTTCGGTGGTGCACCACCCTCATGCCCTTGCCACCGCCGCCAGCCGCCGCTTTGATCAACACGGGAAACCCGATCTTGTCGGCTTCCTTAGCGATCGTTCGGTTGTTAGACGATGTGCTCATCATCCCCGGAATCAACGGAATGCCGTGGGCGCCCATCAATTCCCGCGACTCGACCTTGTTTCCTAATAACCTGATTCCTTCCGACGTGGGGCCGATAAATGTAATCGACGCATCTTCGCAAGCTTTGGCGAAGGCTGGATTTTCCGCTAAGAATCCATACCCGGGATGAATTGCGTCACATCCTCGGTCCTTCGCGACCTGCAGAATCTTCGGAATGTTCAAATAGCTTTCCAGAGGCGGCGGCTCCCCGATGCACACGGCTTCGTCGGCGATCTCCACGTGGACTCCGTCACGATCTACCGTAGAGTAAACCGCCACGGCTGGAATTCCCAATTCACGGCAGGCTCGAATCACGCGCACCGCAATCTCACCGCGATTGGCGACTAAGATCTTCTTGAACATATGCCTCTAAAACCTCAGAGTGTCAAGCGAGGGCGCATGACACCACTTTCCTAAGCGGCGGAAGTTGGGTTACGGGCGTGAGCCCTAACCCAACCTACTCTCTCTTGTGCAGGGTGGGGACACCCGACACCAAGAATTGTGTCATGGGCTTCCAGCCCATGACCAGCCACGGGCAAGATGCCCGTGGTACGTGACTATTCTGACTCATCTCTCTTGATCGCCCACCTGGGTGTCCGCTTTTCGAAGAACGCCAGCATCCCTTCCTGACCCTCTTCGGAGACGCGAAGATCGGCGATCGCCCTTGCGGTATAGGACTTCATTTCCGGCACCGGCATTCCTGGGACCCGCCGCACCAGTTCCTTGCACATCTGCACGGCTTTGGGTCCGCTGCTCAGAATCAATCGCACGATTTTTTCAATTTCGTCGTCCAGTTTTTCCGGCGGGACGACCCGACTCACCAAGCCGGCTTCGTACATTCGCTGCGCGGACAAATGCTCGCCGGTTATGAAGAACTCTGCGGAAAGAGCTTCGCCCACTTTTTTGATCACGTAGGGAGAGATACATGCTGGGACCAAGCCGATCTTGACTTCACTAAAACTGAATGCCGTATCCGACGACGTAATGGCGATATCCGCTACCGCCACCAGTCCAGTTCCTCCTCCAATCGCTGCCCCTTGTACCCTGGCAATTATGGGTCGAGTGCAATCGTACATCAGTTCCAGGAGATTGGCAAGCTTGATGGCATCCCGTAAGTTGTCCTCAAAGTTGTACGCAATCATCTTCTTCATCCAGTGAATATCCGCTCCGGCACAAAACACCTTGCCATCGCCCCCAAGTACCACCACACGAATGTCCCGCAATCGCCTTATCTGTTCGAATGCCTCCGTCAATTCCGCGATCATCGTATCATTGAATGCGTTCCGAACCTCGGGGCGGCTCAACGTGATTCGATACACCGTCTCAGTGTGTTCCGTGCGAATAGTCGAAAAGGACATTATGGAATGACTCCAGTTTGGATGAGATTGCTTCGTCGCTTCACTTCCTCGCAATGACAAGACTGACCCCCCTTTTGTTCCCCCCTACTCCCTAGGGGGGAAGAGATCAGACAGGTAACTAGGGGAAGAAACAAATGGCTATTGGCCTCTCCAGTTTGCCACTGCAGACTTGAGAGCGTTATCGAGTTTTTCGGGACTGTCAGAGCCTATGACATATTTCCGATCTTTGGCGATGACTTCCACGCCCTTTCCCATCTTGGCATTGATATACATCCGCTTGCCCCAGAAATGGATTCCAAAGCCAGCCATGAATGGGATTGCCACCACTCCTCCCACCGTGATCATATCGAGCCGCAACCGCTTTTTCCAGACGGGGAATCCGAATAACAGCTGGGTAGCCGTGACCACGACACGTAACTTGCGGAAAAGCCAAATCATGGCGAGGACGCCAAGCATCGTGATTTCCCCGGGTCGCATGGATGGATGATCCAAACGCACACCAAATGCGGCGGGAATAATCAATCCCAATGCGCACACCACGAAGACCAGCACGATCATCCAGGTGTAGATCGGCTGTTCTTCTTGATACAGAATTGACTGATCCATGGCTGAATGATCACTCCCTCAGGATGTTGTAGGAGATTGCTTCGCTGCCCCGCTAAACCGGGCAAGGCTCGCAATAACGCCCCCCTTCTTGCTTCCCCCGGGCACCGGAGGGAAGGTTAAAGTGATCCCCTTTGGTTCCCCCCTATCGCGCAGGGGGGAATAGAAGGCGCTACATACGGAATACGCCCATGCGATAGTCCGGAATCGGGGCGTTAAGGGACATTGAGATTCCAAGCGCCAGGGCTTGGCGAGTCTCCGCCAAATTGATGATACCGTCGTCCCACAACCTCGCTGAAGCAAAGTAGGGATGTCCCTGCTCATCATATTCCTTCAGGATGGGCTTCTTAAATTCCTCGGCTTCTTTTTCGGTCATCACGGATTCGCCCTTATGCCGGAGCTGATCCTGCTTGACCTGAAGAAGCACATTCGCCGCTTGCTCGCCGCCCATCACGGAAATCCGGGCATTGGGCCACATCCACAGAAGTCTTGGGAAATACCCTCGCCCGCACATAGCATAATTCCCGGCACCGAACGAACCGCCGACGATTACGGTAAATCTCGGCACCTGCGCATTGGCGGTGGCATGCACCATCTTGGCGCCGTCTGATGCGATTGCTCCGTGCTCGTATTGCTTGCCAACGATGAAGCCGGTGATATTTTGCAGATAGATCAATGGGATCTTCCGCATAGCACATAGGGTGATGAAGTGAGCAGCCTTTTTGGCGCTCTCCGAAAACAGCACGCCATTGTTGCCGACGATTCCGACGGGATAGCCCATGATATGCGCGAAACCTGTAATGACCGTGGTGCCGTACAATTCCTTGAATTCGTGGAACCTGGACCCGTCCACGATTCGAGCAATCACCTCGCGGATGTCGTATGGCTTCCGTATATCGCGCGGCACTACACCATACAATTCCTCCGGATCGTAATAGGGATCCTCCGATTCCCGACGATCCAGCTCGAATTTCTTGGAAGGATCCAAGTTCTCAATGATGTTGCGGCAGATTTCCAGGGCATGTTCGTCGTTTTCCGCCAGATGGTCGGACACGCCGGAAATCCTTGTGTGCACATCGCCGCCACCCAATTCTTCAGGGGTGACGTCCACACCAGTCGCTGCCTTGACTAACGGAGGACCGCCAATGAAGATGGTCCCCTGATTCCGAACAATCACCGTCTCATCGGACATCGCCGGCACATAGGCGCCACCTGCGGTACAAGATCCCATGACAATTGAGATCTGTGGAATCCCCTTTGCAGACATCACCGCTTGATTGTAGAAAATCCGCCCGAAATGCTCCTTGTCAGGAAAGACACCTGCTTGGAGTGGCAGGAACACTCCGCCGGAATCGACCAGATACACACAGGGCAGGCGATTCTCGAGGGCGATCTCCTGGGCGCGGCAATGCTTTCTGATGGTCTCAGGATAATACGTCCCGCCTTTGACCGTGGCGTCGTTCGCAACCACCAGCACTTCTCGACCGTGGACTACTCCCACTCCGGTGATAACGCCTGCCGCCGGAGCTTCGTTGTCGTGCATTCCGTACGCCGCAAGCTGGCTGAATTCCAGGAATGGCGTATTGCGGTCGAACAGTTTCGCCAGACGATCCCTGACCATCAATTTGCCGCGGCTGGTATGTTTATCAATCATGTATTGCGGACCGCCGCGCTTGATAGTATCCAACAGCGCTCGATAATCGGCAGCCAACTTCTTGTGATACGCTGTGTTTTCCTTGAAGTCCGGATCTTTGGGGTTGATTTTGGTCTCAATGCGATACAAGGATGCCTCAGATTATTACGCCCGTTTTTCGCCTGGATGGCTACACCTCAAGACACCGATGGAGACTGGATTCCTGCCTTCGCAGGAATGACACCCAGAAGGCAGCGGAACAAAGATGCCTCGATTTTTCGTCCGTGGTTTCCGGTCAGGTGAGGGCACCTGACCGCACTGGACCAACGTACGTTCCGACTCGCGCAGGGTGGGGACACCCTGCGCCACTCACAAGGTGTCAAGCGAGGACGCATGACAGCACGTCCGATTAGACCTCTAGGTTGGGTTACGGGCATGAGCCCTAACCCAACCTACGTTGACCGCGCAGGGTGGAGACACCCTGCGCCACGCCAATGTTGGGTCACGCCGGGACGCACTTGTAGCCGTAACAGTGGATGCCAGCGTGCCCATCATCGCGGATCTTCCGAAACTCGACCTTGACCGGCATTCCGATCGCGATATCATCCAGCGGAATATCCACGATCTGCGTGGTGAATCTCACGCCCTTCATGAGTTCCACGATCCCGATGGCATACGGAGCTTGATCGCTGAATCCTTCCGGAGCGACCCGGATGACGGTGAAAGTCAGCAACTCGCCATGATCGGGAAGATTGATTGCCTCGAATTTCCGATTATGACATCCGTCGCATACCAGACGACCCGGGAAGAACACCTTACCGCAGTTGGTGCATTTCTTGGCTTCCAGTCTGTACCGGTACGGAGTCTCACGCCAGTTGCGAGCGGTGATTCCGCCCATGTATCCTCCAGAAGAAATTACGAATTAGGAATCGCGGTTCGGTCAGGCGGGGACGCCTAACCGCACGCGAATTGACTGCCTCAGTCAGGTGGGGACGCCTGAACGCACTTGATCTGACTGGTTCGGTCAGATGAGGACGGGACTTAAGTCCTTCAGTCGCCTGACAGTACTTAACTGCTGCCGGGTGAGGACACCCCGCAGCACATTGGCTATCTTGCCTCCAGCACATGTACCACAGTGGATCCGCCGGAACCGCCCATGTTTTGCGCCAGACCGACCTTGGCGCCTTTGACCTGCCGCCCGCCGGCTTCCCCTCGAAGTTGCAGAGTCAATTCCATGATCTGCGCTACGCCGGTGGCGCCTACCGGATGACCTTTGGACTTTAGTCCACCGGAGGTGTTGACCGGAATCCGCCCGCCGATTGCAGTCTCGCCGGATTCCGCCAGTTTGCCACCCTTGCCGACCTCGCACACACCCAGAGCCTCCAGAACACAGATCTCGGCGATAGTGAAGCAGTCGTGGACTTCAATTAGGTCCGCGTCCTTGATCGTTTTTCCTGCCATCTCCAGCGCCCGTTTCGCCGCCACTTCAGTGGCTTTAAGATAGGTCAAATCCTCGCGGGCGTGCAATGCTATCGTATCCGTGGCTTGCCCGGAACCAGTGATTGCTACAACAGAATGCTTCTTGAATTTCTTCGCCAGGTCCAACGGACACAGAATAACCGCTGCAGCGCCATCGGTGATGGGTGAGCAGTGGAGAATCCGCAACGGGTCCGCCACCATGGTGGAACCCATCACTTCTTCCAGCGTGACCTCAAACGGATACTGCGCATTGGGATTCTTGGCGCCGTTCTTGTGGTTCTTGACTGCGACATGTGACAGTTGTTCCAGGGTCGTCCCGTAACGGTGCATGTGCGCTCGAGCAATCATGGCGTATAGTCCGGGGAACGTCACGCCATGGAAGCACTCATATTCCTGATCTGCCGCAGTTGCTAGTGAGTATGTGGCGCCGCCACCATCCACATCAGTCATTTTCTCCACGCCACCTGCCAGCACGATATCCGACCAGCCCAAGGCGACCTGCATCATCGCCTGGCGAACCGACAACCCGCCAGAGGCGCAGGCTGATTCCACACGGGTTCCAGGGATGTGCTTCTGCCCCAGATAGTCCGACAACATGGAACCGATGTGCTCCTGCCCTACGAATAGCCCTGGCGACATCGAGCCGACGAACATGGCGTCGATCTTATCGACACCCGCGTCATCCATCGCCCTTAAAGCGGCTTCCACAAACAGATCTCGTAGTGGTACATCCCACAGTTCGCCCCATTTATTCATTCCAACGCCGATTACGGCTACATCTCTCATGGATCAAGAACCTCCTTGTTTTCGATTGGTTGGGCTGTCAAGCGAGGACGCATGACAGCACCTCTCAATCATTTGACTGTCAGGTGAGGGCACCTAACAGCACCTCTCAATCATTTGACTGTCAGGTGAGGGCACCTAACAGCACCTCTCAATCATTTGGCTGTCAGGTGAGGGCACCTGACAGCACCTCTCAATCATTTAGCTGTCAGGTGAGGGCACCTAACAGCACCTCTCAATCATTTAGCTGTCAGGTGAGGGCACCTGACAGCACCTCTCAATCATTTGGCTGTCAGGTGAGGGCACCTGACAGCACATTGCTTGGTCAGGCATTCTTTAAAATTTTCCCACGGAATTTGGCGTAAGTACCGTAGTCCACGTACACCTTATTCTCGTCCAATTGCGGACGGGTCAAGGGCGCGGCTTTCTGCACTGCCGGCAAATGCTCGGTTACGGTGTATACGAATCCGTCTGACCCGGAACCGGAACCATAGGACACCATGAAGATCCGGTCGCCGGGCTTCGCCACGTCCAAGATAGCCGTCAATCCGATGGGGGAGGAGCCTGAGTAGGTATTCCCAAGCCACGGTGTCAACCATCCGGTTTCAATCTGCTCTTTTTTGAATCCCAGCATCTTCCCTACCCGCATCGGGAATTTCCCATTGGGCTGATGGAACACCGCATATTGGAAATCCGAAGGCTTCATGCTGGAAACCTCCAAAAGTCCCTTGGCGCAGCCCATCGTGTGTTTGAAGTAGGCGGGCTCGCCGGTGAAGCGACCACCGTGCTGCGGGTAGAATTCGTGCTCTCGCCGCCAAAAGTCCGGAGTATCCGTCATGAAGGAATATGTGTAGTCCACCGTCGCCAGCACCTTCCCCTTGCCGAATATGAAGGCGGCAGCGCCGGCGGAAGCGCTATATTCCAGAGCATCTCCCGGCGCGCCTTGCGACGTGTCGGCGCCGATTCCGATGCCGTATTCGATCAAGCCCGCTTTGACAAGTCCGTACGCCACGAACATACCTTCCGAGCCCGCTTTGCAGGCGAATTCCATGTCGGCGCAATGGATAGCTGGCGTGGCGCCAATGGCTTCCGCCACCACGGTTCCGGACGGCTTCACCGCGTACGGATGCGATTCCGACCCGATGTAGATGGCACCTATCTTCTGAGGGTCAATCCTGGATCGCTTCAATGCGTTCCGGGCTGCCTCCACGCTCAAGGTAATCGTGTCCTGATCCGGGGTGGGCACCGATTTCTCGTACAGTTGCAGACCGCGTTTGTAGCTGGGAGCGTCAGCGCCCCACACCTTGGCTATCTCCTCCAGCTTGATTCGATGCCGAGGTATGTAAGCTCCGTATCCCACAATACCGATGAGTTCCAAAGTGTTCCTCCTTGCAGGGTTATACCAATATCAACCATCACGAGTCATTGCGGTTCCATGACCAGCGCGACTTGAGCCGCAGCTCCCGGCGACACGGACACCGTGTCAAAGGCGACAACATAGCCGGGCTTGGTTGCAGCCACCACCACTTGATCCGAAAGAGTCACGGCAGTCGGCTGGTCGTTCTCATCTCTTCCCTCGAAAGACATCCCCCATTTGGCACGAGTAATCTCTATTCGAAAAATGCCTGAAGCTCCCGTGTTATACAAGGGTTCCATATCAGCAAGGACATCCGATTCGCCGCGATTGAGAAAGAAATACCGTTCGCCGATATCGTCGGAAGAAGTCGATATCCGCGCCGCGAAGAACCCATTGGCTCGATGCGCGCCGTTCCACGAGATTGCTGAGTCAGGCTGCTGAGGAATGCCGTTCCATAACGTATCAACCGTCTCCTGGTCGGCGGACTCTACGACAGCCCAGATCTGCCGAGAGCATTGCAGTAGGAAAGGAATGTGCACCTCGGCGCCGGGATTTGGGTAGATCGGGTAAATCTGCGATGGCGGCGGACCAGGATATTCCTCCGATGGCGTCAATGAGATGATGGGCTCCAAATCGACAAAGACGCCGCTATTGCTGACCGCGGTCAGGCGGAAGTAATACGTGATGCCGTTGTACACGCCGCAGTCGATGTACTCATAATCGGTGGCGGTTGGCGTGGTGCCCTGACCTGCCACGATTCCTGCTTGCAGGAAAGGACCTTCGGCGCTATTAGAATGACCGACCACAAAATAGTGGTTGCCGGTCTCGGAGGCGGTGGTCCAATGCAGCCGGCAGAAGCCGTTTCCGGGCTCGCCCGAGAACGAGAGCAACTCCACTGACGCCTGAGTCTCCAATCCCAGCCAGTGATCCTCAACCTCGCCGCCAGCCGAATCCACTCCAACATATCCAGTTCTTGCCAGGATCGCCCGTGACAATCTCACTCTAACGGCATGGCGGCTCTCCATGGTCATATTGACCGCCGGTATCAGCAACGTATCCACGTATATCGCGGGCGTCACCTGCCGATTCTGCAACCACCATTCGGAGCTCTCCAATCCGGCACACATGCTGTCGTCGTCGAAGTCGCCGTCCTCATTGCCGTCGATCCACATATTAAAGTACAGCGGCTGCTGGAAGTAGTTAGGACCACCAGATACCTGAGTGCGGAGCACTACCGTCGGGCAAGGTTGTTCCAGATCCAAATCGAGCATCCTGACCCCGTCGTCCAACGAGTCTGCGCCGGGAATGTGAGGGGTAGATTCTCCCGTAACTCCAGTGCCAAGCCAGGCGATGCCTGAAAGCCGATGTGCCGGACCTCCGCCGATCACGTCATGTGTAGGATAAGGTAGCTCGAAATCACCCAGATCGTATTCGTCATCAGGAGAGACCGAGTTCGCAGGACTGACTATTCGAGGCATTGCGGCTGGCAATATTGACGGCGCGGTTGTTGTTTCAAACAGGTAGATCAAATGTATGTGCACATCCGACAAGAGATTTCCGTCGGCGTCCGTGACAATGCCATTAATCACGAGATCGGGGATAGTTGACTCCGAATCGTCATTGCTGCAGCCAAGGAATAGCCATCCCGTCATCAAGCTGAGCACGAATATCGCTGTGTGTCTTGCAGGCAAGAGCAAACCAACAACTATCGCGGCACATCGCTGCCAATGGGGTTCAGAATCACAATCCGGCGGTCCGGAGTGGAAGCAATCAACTGACCATCACGATAAGCAATCCCACGCAGATCTTCGTTGAACAAGCCAATGACACCCACAAATCCTGTGTTAGGGTTGTATCGAAGCAAGAGAATGGCATCTCCCTCCTCTTGGTGGCGGCACAAGATGTAGAAAGTCGGGAGAACCGGATCAGGTACGAACGTCATGGCGAAGTAGTCGTATCCTCCAGAGAAATCAATCTCGCGATAATCCTGGAGCCTCATGGTCTCTCGCTCGATGGCATACATACGAACATGATCCGGATCGTCGGATTTCCAGAGCAGTGCGTAGAGGCTGTCATGGACAGAATCGTAGGCGATGCCGCCTTGTTCCCATCCGTTCAATTCCGGTTCGGAATTGGACCATGCCTCAAGGTCGCCAAAGACGCTGGCTCGGAATCGATTTCCGAAGGTCTGCCCTACCAGGTACAGGTTAGTCTGGTCGTTGGCGATCGATATGTACCCTTGCCCATTCATTCCCAGATCGAACGAGTCCTGGACGGTACCGGTGGAATCCAACTTGTACAAGAAGATCCGGTCGCCGGGACCTTCGACTCCGTCGTAATTGGTGACGAAGATGTAATCGCCAAGGACAGTGATATCGTTCCAGTAGTCATTCCCGATGTCGATGGGTCCGATCCCCTCAAATTCGATGTTGTCGCATCCTGACATCACCAAGGCTATGCCAGCTATCAGCAGTGTGTATTTCATGATGACCTCCGACCAACGCCGGGACCGTCGTGCGGGCTATTTGATATCGCGGATTCTCAGTTGAACGGTTTTCCGGTCGTTCCATTCGTTTTCTTCAACGACGTACACCATGTCAATCACGCGAGAGCCCATTTCCAACCGTGTCAAGAACTCGCCCATGTTGAATCCGATACAATCGAATACTTCGCCGTTCTGTCGCGCCCGGAATTTGAGATGATTGGTTCCGACGATCCTGGGGGTTCCGACGACCTCGACGCCATAGCTCACAAATAGCGGACGGGTGTTCTTGGGTCCGAACGGCGCAAAATTCCGGAGGTGCTTCACAATTTGAGATGTGATGTCGTCCAGACGGACGACCGCTTCTATCGCGATTTTCGGGATCAGGTCTTCCTCGGCAATCATCCCACGGGCGACCTCGTTGAACCGCCTGCGGAATTCGGAGAAGCTCTCGGCTTTGATGGACAGTCCTGCGGCATACTTGTGCCCCCCGAATTGCATCAGGAGGTCTTCGCACTTTTTCAAAGCGTCGTATATATCAAATCCAGGTATCGACCGTGCCGACCCCTTCCCTATTCCATTCTCGATGGTGATCATGATGGTGGGACGGTAGAACTTTTCGATGATCCGGGATGCCACAATACCGATCACTCCCGGGTGCCATTTTTCGCGCATCAGGACGATGGCTCGATCGACCTCGGGATCATAGGTGCTGTCGATCTCTTCCATCGCTTGATCGAGAGTGACATTGTCGATTTCTTTGCGGCGCCGGTTTTCCGACTCCAATTCCTTGGCGAGCAGATTTGCCTGGCTGGCGCTGCGAGTAATCAGCAGCTCGACGGCGCGCATGGCATCCCCCAATCGACCGACCGCATTTAATCGAGGCGCCATTCCAAAGACGATCTGCCCCACGTCCATCTTGCCCATTCGAAGACCCGCCACATCTATCAACGCCTGGATCCCGACCTCAAGATTGCTGTTGATCTTCAGCAGCCCTTCTTTGACGAATACTCTATTTTCGTCGATCAACGGCACAATATCCGCCGCGGAACCGATGGCTGCCAGATCGATGTACTTTTCCAGGTAATGGGGATCCATCCCCATGTGCTGGGTGATCCCTTGCGCCAGTTTGTACGCCACCCCCACACCGGCGAGGTCTTTGAATGGATACTGGCAATCTTCCCGCTTCGGGTCCAGGACTGCGATGGCATCCGGCAAGGTAGAACCTTGCTCGTGATGATCGGAGATAATAATGTCCACTCCCAATTCCCTGGCAAGCTTCGCCTCGTCGATGGAATTGATTCCGCAATCCACCGAGATGATAAGCTGCCCGCCCGCGGCGGCAATGCGCTCCACTCCGCCTGCGGAAAGACCGTACCCCTCAATCTGCCGGTCCGGGATATAGTAGTGGACGTCACCGCCAAGGTCTTTCAGGAATAGGTACAGCATCGACACGGCGGTGATTCCATCCACATCGTAGTCGCCGAACAAATAGATCTGCTCTTTGTTTCGCAGAGCCCTAATCACACGATCCACAGCCCTCTCCATATCCTTCATCAAGAAGGGATCATGGAGATTCGCCGTGCTGGGATTCAAGAACGCTTGAACCTGGTCAATCGTCCGCAATCCTCGGTTCAACAAGAGCTGAACTATCAGCTCCGGCGCCAGGAGCTGGCGTTTTAACTCATCGACGACTTCGTGTGGATATTCCTCATAGAATTCCCATTTGAGCTGCATGGACAAGAGTCTTATGTGAATGAAACAAAAACATCAATTGACATTCCCCTTTTGCATCTCATATCGGCAGCGCAGTCAAACGGGTCATTTGACTGCACTGTCGCCATATTCCACCAATCTGTCAGGCGAGGGCGCCTGACAGCACTTCCATTTGCAACCCCACTGCACCATTGATTTCCGGAAAAGGCGCACGTCCTCGTGGGTCAACTCCGAGGAGTTAAGCACGGTGTATCCCAATTCTGGCGTCCACCACCACGCATTGATCCGCTTCCGGGAATGCCAGGAACGGATTAATGTCCATCTCGGAGATCTCATCGAAATCGCTGACCAATTGCGATAATCTAAGCAATGTCTCCGCAATCCTGGCGCGGTTGACCGGAGACTCGCCGCGGAAATCGCCAAGAAATCTCCAGCCTTTGACTTGATCGATCATCTCGTTGGCATCGATGTCTGTCAGAGGATGGATCCGGAAGGTGACATCCTTCATCACTTCCACGAAGATTCCGCCCAGACCAAACATGATCAAAGGTCCGAACACCGGATCTGTCATCATGCCCATGACGGTCTCACGCCCACCTTTGACCATTTTCTGGATCAGGAAACTGAGGTCTTTCTTTCTCTTCAACCGCCGCATCATCTCATCAAAGCCTTGACGGAGCTCCTCATCCGACCTGATATCGAGACGTACACCTCCCTCATCCGTCTTATGCAAGAGTTCCGGCGAGAACGCTTTCAGCACGACGGGATACCCAATTTTGCCGGCAGCTTCCAACGCCTTCTCCACAGTAGTTACACTGTCCGCGTGCGGCTGAGGAAAACGATAGGCTGCCAGTACCGCCTGCACTTCGCGGTCGGTCAACCATTCCCGCCCGGACTTCACGGCTCGGTCGATAACTTGCTTGGCGGCTTTGCGATCGACATCATCGAAATACACTACTTTGCCTGCCGCTCGTTCGCGAATCCGCCGAAACCGGGTCATCGCCGACAAGGTGTACACTGCGGACTCAGGGTATAGGTACACCGGCAGCTTGTGCCGCCGCAATTCATCAATGCCGGAACCCTCCGTATCCCGCCCCATGAAACAGCACAAGACAGGCTTCTCGTTCTGCTTTTGGCTCACCTCTACAATCGCCGTCGCCACTTCCCGGGCATCGATTGTAATCGGATGCACGAAAATCACGATCACGGCGTCAACTCCGTCATCGTTCAGAAGCAAGGTCAAGGTCTTGCGATAGGTCTCCTCATCCGCCGATGCGATCATGTCCAGTGGATTGGAAAACGCCGCTTTCGTTGGCAGAAATCCCCGGAGGCTCTGCATGGTGCGGTTAGAGAATCTGGCGACTTCCAATCCGCGATTGACCACGGCGTCGATTGCCATGATGCCCGGACCGCCGGCATTACTCATGATTGCCACTCGATTGCCATGGGGGATCGGCTGATACGAAAAAGCCTGAGCCAGGTCAAACAACTCCTCTACCGTGTTAACGCGAAGCACGCCGGCTGCTTCAAACAAGGCATCAGTCGCGACGTCAGTGCCTGCCAAGGCGCCGGTATGCGACGATGCCGCCTTCGCGCCTGCCATCGTTCGACCGGACTTAACCGCGATGATTGGTTTCTTGCCGATAATGCGTCGCGCTAATGGTGTGAATTTCCTGGGATTCCCGAAGCTTTCCAGGTACATGAGAATCACCTTGACGCTGTCGTCATGTTCCCAGTATTCCAACAGGTCATTGCCGCTCACGTTTGCCTTGTTCCCTAACGACACGAACATGGACATGCCCAGGTGGATCTCGGCGGCGTGCTCCAGAATGGCATTTCCCAAGGCTCCGGATTGGGACATGAAGCCGATATCACCGCGCTGCGGTTGAGCGCTGGCAAACGTAGCATTGACTCGTATGTCGGGATCGGTATTGATAATACCCATGCAGTTGGGACCAATGAGCCGCATACCATATTTTTCGACTTGCGCCACCAGGTCATCTTCCAGCTTTTTCCCTTCGGGACCGATCTCGGAATAGCCAGCGGTGATCATCACGATCCCTTTGACTCCCTTGCGACCGCAATCCTCCATGACCAATGGCACCAGTTCGCTGGGGACTACGATCACTGCCATATCCACTTCGTCGGGGATTTCCAGAACCGAGCGGTATGACTTCATGGAATAGATGTACTTCGCATTCGGATTCACCGGGAAGATCATGCCGTTGAAATGGTATTCCACCAGATTGTGCAAAATCTCGTGCCCGATGTGACCCGGATTACGACCGGCGCCGATCACCGCGATCGACCGCGGTTGAAATACATGATCTAGCGAATGTTCCATTATTCCTCATCATCCCATTTTTCTCACGCCCGCGTAACAATCCTTCCTGCCGGCGCTTCTTTTGCGCACCGTCCGGTGCCGTCGTCAGGCAGGCTCAATTACGTGGAATTTTGAATTCGCAGTTCTTCATTCACAATTCAGAATTCAACATTCAGAATTCCCAATGGAGTGGGTCGGTAAGCCGAATTCTGTCGTGGACGGTCATTCATCTGGGATGCCGGTTGCCCGACACCTCGTGCGGTCTACCCGCAGGTCAAGCGATGCGAGCCACATCATCCCTGCTTATTCGACCTTGCTCCGGACGGGGTTTTCCGTGCCTTGACTGTTACCAGTCAAGCGGTGAGCTCTTACCTCGCCTTTTCACCCTTACCGAAGACTCGGAGAATTACGAATGGCTGACAGCGGCGTCAGGTGCTCACATCAGACAGCTCAACCGCACTGTTTCGTGTGGTGTCAAACGTCCCGTTTGACACACTCATCCGCGTGTCGTGCGCTGTCAAACGAGTCGTTTGACAGCACTGTGAATGAGCAATTCCTGGTTCGCCATCAGTGGTGTCAGGTGTCCCCACCTGACACCACGGTCATTATTAATTCGTAATTCCTAATTCGTAATTCTCCGAGTCGTCGGCGGTATGTTTTCTGTGGCACTGTCCGTCGCCTCACGGCGCCCCGGCGTTACCGGGCGTCCTGCTCTGTGGAGTTCGGACTTTCCTCCCCGAGCCTTGCGGCTCGAGGCGACCGCCTAACCCACTCCAATAATTTCAAGGAACCAGTCAGCGTTGGCATAGCCGTTATTGTGCTGCGAATCCCAAGTTCGCCAGCCGATCCGCCTCCCGATTTTCCGAACGAGGAATATGGACAAATCTCACGGAAAACGGCAACCCGTCCATCAACTTTCGAACCATTTCTACCAGCGGCTTCAGATTCTGGCTCTTGACTTTATATTTCCCCGTCATCTGCCGAACCAGCAGCTCGCTGTCGCTGTGAATAATCAGCCCTGAGGCTGAAGAACCTATTTCCGAATAGTGATTGACCCATCGCAGCGCGTGTTCCAACGCCCGATATTCGGCGATATTATTTGTCGCAGACCCAATTGCATGCCCGAATTCAAAGAGCTTTTCGCCATCGGAGGACATGACATAGCCTCCGATGGCTGCCTCACCAGGATTGCCTCGGCTCGCGCCGTCGATCCAGGCTTTCAATATCATAGAACCCGACAAGTCGAACTTCCTATCGAGAGGGTCGTCTTCTGGTTCGAAATGGCTGTCAGGCGGGGACGCTTGACAGCCCAAGCTCCCACCCCCTTTTGTTCTCCCCTACTGCACAGGGGGGAAGGCAAAAGATCCTTCACTGCGTTCAGGATGACACCTCAATAGAGGATGCTTGCTGTCAAACGGGTCGTTTGACAGCAAGAGGAGTGTCAGGTGGGGACACCTGGCACCACCGCCTAAAGGGATCCTTCACTTCGTTCAGGATGACAACTCAAAGGTCAGGACGACACCTCAACCAATCACAAGTCATCCGAGACCAAGATCCTGCCGCAATTTTCGCAGAGGATGAAGTCTTCCATGTTGCGGACTTCCACGATCCGCTGCGGCGGAATCATGATGGAACACCCTTCACAGGCGCTGCCAATAATGCGAGACACGCCTTTGCCATCTTTCGCCAGACGGATACGCTCATAGTGTACGTAGATGGGCTTCTTGATCCGCATTACAATCTTCTCGCGCTGGTGCTGAAGATCCAATTCCTCGTCTTCCGTTTCCTTCATTTTCTGCTCAAGTTCGGCACTTTTGTCCGCCAATTCCGCCTGGAATTTCTCCTGCTCCTCGGACTTCTCCTCCAGCAGGTTGGCAAGGTGATCTCCAGTGGTCATCAATTCCAGGATACGGTTTTCGCCTGAGGTGATTTCCACCTTGCAACCGTCCGTTTGCTGTGTAATGGCGTCGTATTCGCGGTTGGTGGTGACCGAATAGAGTTGATTCTGGTATTTCAGCAGCCTGGTTTTCAGCGTCTCCAGGTCGCCTTGCACGACTCGAATCTCAGATTGAATTTGGGCTTTTTCCGCCTGTTTCTGCGATAGGAAGGCGTTCAACTCTGCCACATGATTTTTCAATCGTTCCACTTCCTGAGGCAAATCACCGCGTTCCAATTCCAAATCGTGCAGCTGGTCATCGATGTCCTGGAGCTCTACCAAGAGACCGAGTTCTTCTTGGAGATTGACCTCCATATTGTCCTTTCCAGGGGTTGTTATCTTAATGGGCTCTTAACGGCTTGGCACTCTGAATAAAAAAAAAGTGCACCGGCTTTTCCGGGCACTCTCAGTATGTAAAATACAAGGTGCATACCTCACGTATGATTAGACCCAGCTCTTGAGCAACGCAAGCTATCATCGTTGTACTCCCTGACAGAAAGATCTCAACGCAGGATTGCGCGTCCAACTCCGATCGCCTCACCAGTATGAAAGAACAAGTCCCACCCGTAACCGATATATTCACTGCAGGTTAGGCTGATGGTTCGGAACGTCCCTCAATGCGATTCGTTGGCAAAATCTTCTGACTGAACTTTTAATATACCCAATAAATTTTCAAATGTCAAGCAAAAAAGAAAATCCATTTCCAGCGCGAAAATTCGTCTGCATCTTGAGTTTGGACAAGGCGAGAAAAAAATCGCAAGACGTGCTTGCTTATATAAGAAATTGTTTGTATATTGACAAATCAGCCTTTATCCAAGACCGGTTTTCCTCGATCAGACTTGTTCTTAGATCGATGTCAGCTTTGTTGAAAAAGGAGCGAACATGAGATCCTGCACCCCCGTTCTCTGGAGAGCACGCCTGGCGCTTCTGATTATTCTCCCGTTGGCTGGCACGCTATTGGCTCAGAATGCTGCCGTATCGTTGCGAACCGGCGATCCGACCGGTTGGTGCCCGATTGTTGACAGCACGGGCGCGCCCATCGATAGCGGCAGTTTCGTAGGCTTGTATCTGGTTGGGGACGACGGCGAAGTCGATCCGCCGTCGGAAGAAATGGAAACCTGCGGCGGTCCCACGGACGATGACGTCAGAGCCGTCAACAATACGATCGGGAACGGCATGGACCACTTTGTGATGGGTTATCAGGAGCCCCCGATCGTCCCGGCGGGCAATCTCTTTACGGGCAATGGGGCGGTCATGTTGCCTGACACCGGATTTGGCACTGAGCCCGTCATCAATCGAGGCGATCGCTTCTATATGCGAGCCTTCAATTCGGACAGCGTTCAGACCGCTACTCACTATTTCAACCTATTCACCGTTGCCGGCGACACGGTCGACTCCTATGTGCACACCGGAATCGGTGCTGCCATCGTCTATGTCTGCTTCACCGATGCCATCCCGCTCGACTGCGAAGGGGCGCCAGTTGAAGCGGAAGAACCCCCCAATGTCATCACGGAATATCGGCTCTATCAGAATTATCCCAATCCGTTCAATCCAACCACGAAGATCATGTATGATGTCAAGAATTACGGGCACGTGACACTGACGATTTTCAACCTTCTAGGGCAACAGGTTGCCTCCGTGGTTGACGATGTCAAGGACTCCGGACACTACGTGGCTCAGTTCGACGGCACCCGTCTCGCCACTGGCATCTATTTCTACGAGATTCAAGTCAACAATTTCCGCGACATTAAGAAGATGGTGTTGCTCCGTTAAACTCAGGAATCGCACTCTCACAGAATATCAAGCGAACTATCTTGCCGATGGCACCCGTTAAGCTGTTCGTTGCGGACAATACCGCCCTGCGATGCTGCCGGTTCCGTCGAGCAATGGAATGACTCCACGAGGGGATCTGAAGGAAGTCTAATGCGTGCTTCGAATTCCGTCCAGACTCCTCTTCCAATCCAGACTCGCAAATCCCAACAGCTTCCGACCCTTCAACACAGTCCTGCCGACGATTCTGTCCCGTGTTCTATCATTGGTAACAGCAGCCCATCTCTTTTGGGCAGCCGTCGTTTTTCCTCCCTTTGGTCTTCAACGGTCAGCTCAGTTTATCGGTAAGCAGAGGTAACTATGAAACAAGTACTCGTCATCATGGCAATCATCACGGGTGCCTCTCTGAGTTACGGACATGCTAATTACACAGGTTACTCAGGCGCCCCCGGTTCAAATGGCAATTGCGCGTCTTCTTGCCATGGAGCCACAGGAGGGACGATTCAAATCACCGATTTCCCGGCGGAATATACTCCGGGGCAAACTTACTCTGTGACGATTTCACATAGTGCGGGCAATGCAATTCGGCAGTTCAACGGAAGCTGCCGGGTAAGCGCCGGGTCGACCAATGCAGGCGTGATTGCAGCAGGAGTCAACACTGCAACTTACAACATCGCCTGTGAGACTAACGGAATCCACCTTTCCTCAAACGATCAGCAATCCGGCACATTTCAATGGACAGCACCGGCAATGGGAACGGGTATGGTCAGACTCTACATCGCAGGTCACCAGGGAGGTTACAGCGGTCAAAATACCGACCTCGTGCTGGTCTCGAACGAGCACATGACCCCAATATCGATACGCAAGGCTCCCTATGTGATTTTCCAGGGCTTTAGTACCGAAATGCTGGTGCTGTGGCAATTAGACGGCACTGCAATGTCCACTATCGAGTGGGGCACGGACACCAACTACTCCATGGGCAGTGCTCAAACGACCCAGTACGGCAGTGATCATCAACACCGATATGTCATCGATCAGTTGATGCCCGGAACCAAGTACTACTATCGCGTAACAGTCGGAATCGATATCGCTAGCGGCTCATTCCGAACCGCCATGCCCGGCGATGCAATTGACCTCAAGTTCCTTGCGTACGGCGACACTCGCACCGATCCTGCCGTCCATGACCAGGTGGCGGAAGCTATGGTGTCAACATTCGCTGCCGACACTGGTTTTCAAAGCCTGGCGATCGTCACAGGAGATCTCGTGACCGACGGGAATCTTGAAGCCGACTGGGACGACGAGTTCTTCGATCCATCCCGGGGTAACATCCAGTCGCTGCTGGCGAATTTGCCATACCAATCCGCTATTGGTAACAACGATGGCACTGGAGTGTTGTTCCAGAAATACTTCACTTACCCATTTGTCAACAATCGGTACTGGTCCTACGATTACGGTCCAGCCCATTTCGTCGTGCTTGACCAATATGCTGACTACAGCCCGGGCTCGGCAGAGCTTCAGTGGTTTGAGAACGACCTCGCCTCGTCTGACAAGCCGTGGAAATTTGTGGTTCTCCACGAACCTGGATGGTCCGCCGGAACCAACGAAAATAATACGGATGTGCAGGACTACATCCAACCGCTGTGCGAACAATACGAAGTAGCCATCGTCTTCGGCGGGCACAACAATTACTACGCCCGGGCGACGGTCAATGACGTTCAGCACATCACCACCGGTGGCGGAGGCGCTCCGCTTGATTCTCCCAATCCCGGCTATCCAAATATTGTCGCCACGGGAATGTTCCACCATTTCTGCAAAGTGGAGATCGACAGCAACGTGTTGAGCTTCACAGCCATCACGCCGGAAGGTACTGTGATCGACACCTTCAGCATTACCCAGGGCAGCACCTTCGTTGAGGAAAGGACGGGAACAGCGCCGGTGGAATTCTCGCTCTCTCCGGCATATCCGAATCCGTTCAATCCGACGACCACGCTGTCCTATGCACTCCCGACTGCCGCCAACGTGACTTTGATGATCTACGACCTCACCGGTCGCACTGTAGGCACTCTGGTGCAGGACTGGCAATCAGCCGGAATCCATCGGGTGACATTTGATGGAGCAGACCTGGCTTCGGGCATCTACTTCGCGAGATTAAGCACTGACCATTTTTCTCAAACCAGGAAATTACTCCTGATCAAATAGGGATCTCCCAACTTCGCACTCCACCGGTAGAGAGGGTACCAATGAGGCTGTGCGGCTCACTCGTCTTGATCATCGTGGCGGCTGCCACCGCCGCAGCGTCCATCATCGACGTTCCCGCGGACTACCCGACAATCCAGTTAGCATTGGATGCCACGTCAGACGGCGATACTGTCTTGGTGCAGCCAGGACTCTACTTAGAAAACGTCGATTTCCATGGGCGCAATGCAATTGTCGGCTCCCTATTCCTGACGACCGAAGATACGTCCTATATTACCTCAACGGTGATCGATGGCGGCTCGTCGGGATCGGTGATCACATTCCAGAGCGGCGAAGACAGCACTTGCGCCCTCACAGGCTTCACAATCCAGCATGGGGCAAGCCTCTTTGGCGGAGGAATCCTCTGCCGCAATTCCAGTCCCACCATTGACCACAATATCGTCACCGAAAATATCGCCGAATCGGGGGGCGGTATCTTTTGTGACCCACATTCCAGCCCGCTCCTCAGCAATCTCACAGTCTCGCAGAACCGAGCGCAGGGCGATTCGCCTCTCGGCAATGGCGGCGGCATATGCAGCGAAGGCTCCCAACCTACTATCACTCATTGCACTATCTCCGGCAACTGGGCGAATCGAACCGGCGGCGGCATAGGCTGCTCCTGGTCGTCTGCAGTGATCGAAAACTGCACCATCACCGAAAATACCGCTCGCATCTTTGGAGGAGGAATCTGTCTCATTGACTCCGATCCGGTTATCGGAGTCTGCAACGTGTCCGGCAACTTGTCGGGAGATGATGGCGGAGGCATTTTCTGCATGCGGTCTGACCCCACAATCGACAGTTGTGCCATTTCGGACAATACTGCAATCGAATGGGGAGGCGGAATCTGCGGCGGCTGGGACTCCCGACCTTTGGTCAGGAACTGCACTATCAGCGGGAATACCGGCGGGGATGGAGGCGGCTTGTACTGCTACGATTCGTATCTCGTCGTCTCTAACTGCTTTTTCGCCGACAATCTCGCGTCCGGGGGCGGCGGGGTGTATTCACATAATGATGGCGGCGCCATCTTCATGGGGTACGGAGCGGCGAGCAGCCTGACCCTCTCGCGTTGCATCCTGAGCCGTAATTCTGCAGGACGACACGCCGGCGCCATTTCCGTTGGCAGCACCTCCACGTTGACTGCTTCAAACTGCACTATCACAGAAAATACAGCAGCCCAGCAAGGAGGCGCAATCTGGTGCTACAACAGCACATTGGGCATCCAGAATACGATCGTCGAGGGCAACGTCGGCGAGGCAGGCATCCACTTCTCCGGAACTTCGACGGCTTCCGTCAGCTTCGGTGACTTCTTCAACAACGCAGGCGGCGATTTTTCGGGCAACATACCCACAGGGCTGGGCGCTATTGTCGCGGTCAATGCCAACGGCGACTCCTGCGATGTGTTCCGCAACATCATCCTGGACCCGCAATTCGTGAGTGCGTCGGCGGGCGACTACCACCTGCAAGCCAGTTCCCCATGCATTGACGCCGGCAATCCTATGAGTATTCCTGACCCGGACAGTACTATCAGCGACATGGGAGCATACTTCTATGATCAGCAGACCTGGATGGGGCCTCCAGAAAATCCAGACCCGCCGCTGAGGGGCTTACGCCCCGCTGGATTTTCTCTGTTTCCCAACTATCCCAATCCTTTCAATCCCACGACCACGTTGGAATACTCGTTGTCGAATTCTGCGATGGT
>Ga0299915_10000278_pt1 | contig 40688 bp, 34 predicted proteins | sample RVTome_13_FD_200263 | JGI IMG/M metagenome (GOLD analysis project Ga0299915, IMG submission 200263) | Soil microbial communities from uranium-contaminated site in the Upper Colorado River Basin, Wyoming, United States - RVT92D227 (version 2) ...
TGAACAGACGGTAGGCGCCCTCAAGCTCGGCGTCCGTGACCAACGCGTCCGGTAGCGAAGCATCCGGCTTCGCAGCAAGACGCTCCACTACTCGTTGAGCTCGCGACACACGCCGCGGATCCCCCAAGTCCGCACGGCTGAGGTCGTCTAGCATTCGCGCGATCGCGCCGCTCTCGAGTCGTTCGGGCATGATCAGTTGGATCATGACCGTCTGACGTTTCTCGTCGACGAACGGCTAAGCCCGCGAATCGATCCGGAAACTTGTGCTGGATCGAGAGACATTGACGTACATTGACGTGAACCTGAACATGAACGCCACCTTGGACGTTGACCTCGACACGATCAGGTCATTTTCGTGAGCATCGCCACGATCCCTTCGAGAAGATCTATTCCGCGAGCGTAGACCGGCTCGCCCATGAGACCGCGGCGCTCGGTATCGCCGGTCGCGCATCGTCGCATCCTGTCGCCTTCGACCCCTGAAGAAGTCTCGGCACCCGCTCGTTCGTTCTTACGGGACCCAATCTCGCGGCCTGCACGCTCGCTATCTGAGCGGCATTGGCGCTAGTGGCGCATGCCTGCAGCGGGGCGCACGCGAGCACCGAGCAGCGCGGGGTACAGCGTGGCGCCGATCGAGATCAAGACTCCGGTCAGGGCAGCCGCGGCCACCGACTGCGGGTCGACATGGATCGGCAGGCGATCGATGTAATAGACGTCGGGGTTGAGCGGCAGGCCGAAGCGCTTGCCAGCCCAGCAGCCGAGCAGCCCCGTGGCGATTCCGAGCGACGTGCCGATGAGGCCGATGAGCAGCCCCTGGATCGCGAACAGCTGCATGACCCCGACGTCCGACGCGCCCAGCGTCTTCAGCAACGCGATCTCGCGCGCCTTCTCGACGACGACCATGATCAGGTTGCCGACGATCGAGAACGACGCCACGAGGATGACGATCCCGAGGACGAGGAACATCGCGATCTTCTCGAGCTTGAGCGCCGAGAACAGGCTGCGGTTGAGCTCGCGCCAGTCCTGGATGCGATAGCCGGAACCGAGGGCCTCCTGGATGAGCCCCCGGTTGGTCTCGGTCGGGACGTAGCGCTCGGTGTCGTCGGCGTCCTCGATGCGCACCTCGATCCCATCGACCGACTCGCCGCGATCGAGGAAGTCTTGTAGCGAGTCGAGCGTGACGTAGACGTACTTGAGGTCGTACTCGTACATGCCGGTGTAGAAGATCCCGGCGACGCGGTAGTCGCGATTGAACGGGATCGGAGTTCCGGTGGCATCCGGGTTCGAGGGATCCGACAGCGGCGAGACCACGCGGACCTCCTCGCCCGTGTACAGGTGCGTCTGCTTGACGAGCTCGCGCCCGACGAGGATCCCGGGCAACGCCTGCGTGCGGCGCGACAGGCTCGGCTCGAGCGGAATATCGATGACGTGGACCGCCGGCTCGCTGACGTCGTGGTCGCCGACCATCCAGCGGATCAGATCCGAGCTGAGCGGATCGGCGCCGGCGGTGAGATCGATGATGCGCGTCGCATCGCCGCCGTACGGCGAGACCGTCGCGACATCGGGATCGCCGACCGAGCCCGGCGTCGCGGATCCGCTCGCCGCGGAACCGCTTGCGGGGGTGTTGGCCGCACCGGCGTCGTCGGCCGGATCTGCAGAGCCGGCACCGGCGTCATCGGGCGCTCCCGAGAAGTCGATCGGGTCACCGCCGGTCACCATGTCGTCGGGCGGAGGATCGAGCCCCCCACTCTGCTTCGGGGTCTGTGGCACCGAGCGATCGTGCGACTCGTCGATCAGCGGCTCGAGCCTGCGCATCGCCTCGGGATCTTCGAGATCGGAGACGAGATCGGTCACCTTGGCGACCGTGGCGGGATCGATGCCCTTGATGATGACGGGCATCCCGTTGTTGTTCGCCGCGATCACGACTTCGCTGACGGCGTAGGGGGTCGAGGCGACGACGCCGGGAATCTTGTCGATCTTCGCCTTGGCCTCGCGCCAGTTGACGAACTCGCCATCCTCGCGGGTGATCTGGATGTGCGCGTTCGAGCCGAGGATCTTGTCGCGTAGATCGGTCTCGAAGCCGCTCATCACCGCGAGCACGCAGACGAGCGCCGAGGTGCCGATCCACACGCCGCAGATCGGGACCGTGGTGAAGAACGTGAAGAAGGCACGCAGCATGCCGACGTAGATGGCGAGCCCGGCGAGCCCGAACGCGAACAACGAGGCGACGCCGACGACCTGGAGCACCTGGCGTGCGGTCGTCTCGTCGAGCGTCACGAACGGCACGCTGTTCGCCGACACGAGCACCTCGAGCACGAGCGAGCTGACGCCGACGAACGCGCCGATCAGGAACAGGAACAGCGAAGGCTTCGAGTATCGCAGCACGCCGACGACGACGACCACGAGCAGGAGCAGCGCGATGACCGAACGGATCCACAGCAGCACCGTGCCGACCGTCTCGTCGCCGAGCCCGGCCGCGTACAACCCCGTCACGAGCAGAAAGCAGCCGAACCCGATCAAGATCATGATCTTGGTCGGCCGGGTGACCTTCGGCTCGGCGACGAGGAGGTAGCGCAGCGCGACGAACGCCTTGTAGCCGGCGAGTCGCAGCGCGCCGTGCATCGCGAGGACCACGCCGACCACCAGCACGCCGTACGCGAGCGCGAACTGGTAGTCCCGATTGCTATCGACCTCGATCTGGCCAAACCCGGCCGGGCTCCGCTCGATGAGCGACGCCCGGACGAGGCCCAGCGCGATGAGCGCGAGCCCGATCGCGACCTCGACCCACGAGTGGACGCGCGTGGTAGGTGCTCGGTCGGGCGGAGGGCTCTCCATCCGCTACTCCGGCCGCATCAACGGAAACAGGATGACATCGCGGATCGATGGCTGCCCGGCGAGCAGCATCGCGAGGCGATCGATGCCGACGCCCTCCCCGGCCGTCGGAGGCATTCCGACCTCGAGCGCGCGGCAGTAGTCCTCGTCGAAGTCCATCGTCTCGTCGGAGCCCGCGGCCTTCGCGCGAACCTGGGCCTGAAACCGCGACCGCTGGTCGTCGGGGTCGTTGAGCTCGGAGAAGCCGTTCGCGAGCTCCTTGCCGTTCACGAACAGCTCGAACCGATCGCAGAACGCGCCGTCGCGGTCGTTGCGGCGGGCGAGCGGCGACACCGCGAGCGGAAACTCCGTCAAGAACGTCGGCTGCACGAGCTGTGACTCGGCCGTCGCTTCGAAGAGGAGATATCCGAGGTGGCCGGCGGTCACGCGACGCTGCTCCGCCGAGTCATAGCGTTCGAGGATCGACTGCGCCACAGCTGGTCGGTTCCCTGCATCCTTGAAGCTCGAAACCACCTCGGCGTGCTGGAGATTCCCGCCCGCCGGCATTCCTTCGAGCAGGACGCGCGCCACATCGCTTGCCGCGACGCCGTGCGTGATCGCCGTCTCGGCGGCAAAGCCCGGATCCTCGAACACGCGAGCTGCCTCGCCGACGTGGCCGAGCGTGCGGACCGCCTCGCGCACCGAGAGCCGGAGCCAGGGAGCCGCGAGCTCGAGCTCGATGCCATCCCAGGTTGCCCGCGTGGTGTTGTTCACGTCGCGCGCGAGCTCACCGACCATCGCCTCGGTGAGATCCATCAGGTCGGTGTACGTGGCGTACGCCTGATAGAACTCGAGCATCGTGAACTCGGGGTTGTGCTGGCGCGACAGCCCCTCGTTGCGGAAGTTGCGATTGATCTCGTAGACGCGCTCGAAGCCGCCGACGACGAGCCGCTTGAGATAGAGCTCGGGCGCGATCCGCATGAAGAGCTGCATGTCGAGCGCGTTGTGATGCGTGCGAAACGGCCGCGCGGCCGCGCCGCCGACGATCGGGTGCATCATCGGGGTCTCGACTTCCAGGAAGTCGCGCGCGTCGAGGAAGCGCCGGATCCCGCGGACGATCTGCGTGCGCTTGCGGAACACCTCGCGCACCTCGGGGTTGGCGATCATGTCGACGTAGCGCTGGCGGTAGCGCTGCTCGACGTCGGTGAAGCCGCCCTTGTCCTCGCCCTTGTCGCTGGTGAATTCCTTGGACGGCAGCGGCCGGAGGGACTTCGTCGTGATCCACAGCCGCTTCGCGAGCAGCGAGAGCTCGCCGGTCTTGGTCCAGAACGCGGGGCCTTCGGCGACGACGAAATCGCCGACATCGAGCTGCGGCAGCACGTTCGCGAAGTCGTCTGCGGCGACGTGGTCGACGTTCAAGAACAGCTGGAGCTCGCCGCTCGGATCGCGAATCGGCGCGAACACCGTCTTGCCCATCCCGCGCTTCGCCATCACGCGACCGGCGATCCGGAGGAGCTCTCCATCGATCGGCGTGATCCCGGCGCGCTCTCTCGGCGCACCGGGTGCGGCGGGAGGCGGTGGCGGGGGCCGGGTCGGCTCGTAGCGCGTGCGCACCGCGGCGATCGAGACCTGCGGGCCGACGTCGTTGCGATACGGGTCGTTGCCGGAGGCTCGCAGAGCGCGCGCCTTCTCGCGGCGCTCGCCGATCAGGCTCTCGAGCTTGTTCTCGGGCGGGTCCGGTGGTCGCGCCATCGCGGCGCACCATACAACATCTCGTTCCCAAGTCATCCTCGGTAGACCCGTGCTATCACGCGCACATGTACCGCCTGCTCGTGGTCGTTGCGATCGTGACGATGGCCTGCAAGCGCGAGCGCTCGGATTCCGGGCAGCAACCGGTCGTGAGCCCGCCGGCCGTCCAGGCGCTGGCGTTCGTCGGTGAGGCGTGCACCAAGGCGAAGCAACACGGCGCGTTCGCGTGGATCGAGGACGACTATCGTGCGGCGCTCGCGTGCGCGAAGTCGAAGAACCTCCCGCTCGTGCTCGATCTGTGGGCACCGTGGTGCCACACGTGCCTGTCGATGCAATCGACGGTGTTCACCGACAAGTCGTTCGAGAAGGATGCGGCGCTGTTCGTGTTCGCGGCGCTCGACACCGATCGCGACGTCAATGCCGCGGCGGTCGAGCAGTTCCCACTCTCGGCGTGGCCAACGTTCTACGTCGTCGGTCCCGACGAGAGCGTGCTCGCACGGTTCGTCGGTGCCGCGAGCGTCGGGCAGTTCCACACGTTCCTCGATGCGGGGAGGCGAGCCATGGCAGGCGGGGTCGCGGGCGCCGACGAGCACCTGCTCGCGGCCGAGCGCCACCTCCAGGCGAACGAGCTCGCCGACGCCGAGCAGGAGCTCTCGGCAGCGCTGCTCGATGCGCCTGCCGACTGGTCGCGCAGGCCCGATGCGCTCGTCTCGTTGATCGGGACGAGGCACAAGCTCAAGGACGTCGCCGGCTGTCTCGCGCTCGGCGAGAAGTCGCTCGACGAGACCGGCAACACCGCGAGCGCGAGCGACTTCCTCGCTCACGCGGTCGGCTGCGCCGCCGAGCGCGCGAAGGCCGAGCCCGACCGCGTGAAGCTGCTGCGCGAACGCGCGGTCGCGCGCTGGCAGAAGCTCGTCGACGACACCACGGCACCGCTCTCGGTCGACGATCGCTCCGACGCGATGGCGAATCTCCGCGAGACGCTCGAGGCCCTCGACAACAAGGCCGCGGCGAAGGCAATCGCCGAGAAGCAGCGCGTGCTGCTCGACGACGCGGCCTCCAAGGCCCCGACGCCGATGGCCGCGATGACCTACAACTGGCCGCGCTCCGAGGTCTACGTCTACCTCGGCCGGCCGCTCGACCTCGTACCCGCACTCGAGAAGTCGGCGAAGGATCTTCCGACCGAGTACGACCCCCGCGCGCGGCTCGGCTGGGTCCTGTTCAAGGCGGGCAAGCTCGACGAGGCCGTGAAGTGGACCGACGAGGCGATCAAGCTCGTCTACGGCCCGCGCAAGGTTCGCGTGCTCGGCCAGCGCGCCGACATCGCGAACCAGCAAGGTGACAAGCCGGGCGAGAAGCGGTTCCGCCAGGAGATCGTGAAGACGCTCGAAGCCCTGCCGCCGTCGCAGGTCCAGCCCGAGGCGATCGCGAAGGCGAAGCAGGTGGTCGCCGATCTCGACAAGCCCGCGGTCGCCCCGAACTAGCTGTTCGATCTCACAACAGTCTCCACCGGTTGGCTACCAGGTAGGGTTTTCCGACGGCGGCGTTGGGCAACTCCACAGGCAAAGAACCGTTCACGGTGGCTTCTGCGACTCTTCACGCGCCCAACCCCTCGGACCGTCGTGTGCGCCTGGTGGTCCGTCCCTTGAACAACGACCGGGCATGCGATTCAAGACGCTGACCCTCGTGCTCCTGACCGTGCCTTCGCTTCCGTTCGTCATGGGCGCGAAGGGGGATGGCTGTGCTGCCGGCTCGACGTCCGCGGCCCCCGACGTCCGCGGCACGTGGGGGATCGAGTACGATGACCGGATCGGTGTGGAGGTGAAGATCGGCGGCGCCGTGTACAGCTCCGAGCTCGGAGCGGCCGGTGGCAGCGTGACGATCAACCACGCCGGCAAGCCGTACACGTTCGACCTCGACTGCGGACGACCGGAAATCGTCTGCCCGAGTGAAGCGTGGCCGGATCGCGTGGTGATCGAACAGCGCGACGTGAACCGCCAGCACCAGATGATCGTGAATCTGCCGGCGGCGCAGTGCAGCGGTGCGCTCGCGAAGCCAGAGCCCGGGACGTGCGGCGGCGGCACGAGCAACCCGAACTGCGATCTGGTGTGCGACGGCGAGATCGCGGTGCGTACAAAAGAGGCGTTCGGCGTGATCGGCGAGGCCGGCGAGTCGTTCCGGCTGTTCCTCGGTGCCGGTGTCGTCACCAACGGCATCAACTGCGCGATGCTCGGCTACTCGCTCGCCGACGCCGACCTCGTGACGGACGGCAAGGGTGCAGAGGACTGGAACGCCACCGAGATGGAGGCCGGCCTCGTGACGATCGGCTACAGCGGCGCGTGCTTGTTCGCCGGGACCGTCAACGGTGACGACCAGGCGCTGCTCGTCGGAGCCGAGGTGAAGTTCACCACGGGTTTCACGGGGGTGAAGCAGTAGGGACTGCGCCCGCAGGAATTCCGAGGTAAGCCCGCGCGGTACGTAGCGATATGCGGGCGATACGTGTGTTCACCATCGGAGCGGTCGTCTCGGCGATCGTCGGACTCGGCGCGAGCATCGTCAGCGCGGTCGACGATCTCGGTCCGGCGGCCACGTTCTGCGCCGAGGCGGGGTGCGAGACGGTCCGATCGTCGGAGTGGGCCCGACCGCTCGGCATCCCGATGGCCTTGCTGGGGCTCGGGTTCTACAGCGCGATGGTCGCCCTGGCGTTCGTCAACCGGCCACGGCTCCGCAAGATCCTCGCGATCGCGGGAGCGGCATGGGCGGCCTGGTTGATCGTGCTGCAGGCGTCGGTGATCGGCGCGTGGTGCAAGCTGTGCCTCGTCGCCGATCCGGCCGCGATCGTCCTCGCGGCCTGCGTGCTGGGCGGCGCGGGGACCGTGCGGTTTGCCTGGGGTCGTGCGGCACTCGTTGCCCCGGCCGTCGCGGCAACGATCGCCGGACTCGCCTTGTGGACGCACGTGCCGGCGCCGCCACCGCCACCTGCCGACGAGCCGGAGTTCGTTACCAAGGCGCAGCTACCCGGTAGCGTGACGATCGTCGAGCTCGTCGACTTCGAGTGTCCGCACTGCCGCGAGATGCAGCGGCGGCTCGACACGGCGCTCGCGCGTACGACGGTCCCCGTGAAGATCGTCCGCAAGATGGTGCCGCTCCCGATGCACGAGGGCGCGGTGCCGGCGGCGCTCGCGTGGTGCTGTGCCGACATGCAGGGCAAGGGCGACGAGATGGCTCGCGCTTTGTTCGCCGCCGACCCGTCGGAGCTGAACGCTCGCGGCTGCGAGGCGATGCTGAAGCGCATCGGTTGCGATCTCGATCGTTACCGGGGCGACCTCGAAGCCGCCCAGCACCGCGTCCGGGGCGATCTCGCCGATGCACGCGCGGCGAACATCCGCGCGCTGCCCACGCTGTTCATCGGCCACGCACGCGTCACCGGTGCATCGATGACCGCCGACCAGCTGTTCACCGCGATCTCGTATGCCGCGACCGAGCTGTGATCGAACAACGCCGTAGCGTGCTATCCCCCGCGCATGAGCGTCGCGTTTCCCCGTCTTGCCGTGGTGTCGCCATCGACCGATCGCGCGGTCTACCTCGTTCGCAAGCTCGTCCCGAACGCGAAGGAGGATGATCTCGAGGTCCCGAAGGTAGCGGTCGCGATGGGCTTTGCCGCCGGCGGTGGGCTCGAGCTCGCGAAGCTCGCGGGCCTGTCGGGAGGCGACGCACGCGGACTGGTCGCGACCGCGACCGCGAACCTCGCGAAGGGGCCTCGCGAGTGGAGCGTCATGGAGAAGTCCGGCTTGATCTTCAAGAAGCCGAGCATGCTGCGCGCGATCGGCGATACCGGCGTCCCGGTGACCTCGATGTCGACCGATGGCATGGGCGTCGACGATCTGTCGTCGGATCTGCTGCTCGATCAAACGTTCATGGCGCGCGCCTGCGAGATGCTCGGAGGCACCGAGCTGATCGCCGCCGTGCCGAAGCGTGGCTGGCTCGTGGTCGGCCGCTGCGCGCCCGGGCAGTTCCCGGTGATGATCAAGTTCGAACAGCTCGCGGAAGGCGTCGCGAGTCGGGCCGGAAGCCACGCTCTCGCCACCGCGTGCTTCTTCGTGCTGGCCGGCAAGCTCCACGGCATCTCCGGCAAGGGCTACGTCTCGCTCGTCACGCGCACCGAAAATCCTTGGAACCTGGAGTGACCACGGTCGCCGGGGATGACCCGACACCGTGGAACTTGCTCCACGACGGCTCGATCGTTCGCCTGGAGCGTGACCTCGCCGACCAGGTGAGCGTGTGGGTCGACGCACCGTACGTCCGCGCACGATTCTCCGACGGCGGGACGCTGTTCCGGTTGCGCCTGGCGGCCTGCACCGAATTCACGTACACGCCGTTTGACGAGCCGCCGATCATCGAGCTCGCGGCGATCGCATCGAGCGAGCCGAGCCTCGTCGAGGCCCAGCTCGACGACGGCGACATTCTCGTGTGGGGCAGCGCGGGGTCGTTGCGCATGCGGTACACGAGCCTCGTGCTCGAGCTCGATACCGGGACGCCGATCCCGATCGAGGAGCTCCGCCGCGTCGTGCGCTCGTGCTGGGACGAGTGGCGTGCGCACTGGGCACCGACCCTCGCTCATTCCACGATCCGGACCGTGCTCGAGGGCCAGCCGCTCCGTGGGGCCCTACCCGCACTGCTCGAGGCATGGCGGGCGGAGCGCACCAGCGAGCTCGCAAAGGCGATCGAGATCATCGACGAGCGGACACGCGGCCCCGCACCGGTTCGTCTCGATGGGCCCGATCCGTTCGCCGCGTGGTGCGCGACGTGGTCGACCGAGCCCGGGGCGGCGCTCGCCGAGCTCGCCCGGGGCGTGCAGGCGAGCCACGTGGACGCGCAGGCAGGGAGCGTGGTGTGGGCCGGCCTGACCCGGTGCCTCGGCGCGCTGCGCGACGCGGATCCCGATCCGCGGATCGGTCGCGCGATCGAGGAGGCCCTGGAGAGCCCGATCGACGCCAGGTTCCGGATCGATCAGGTCCACCCCATGACCTCGTTCGCAAGACCCGACGACGAGCCCCGCTTCCCGGACCACGCGCTCGCGCTGCTCGAGCTCCACGCCGACGGCGGGACGGCCGCGCGCCTCGACGCGCGAGCGGACCGCCTGCGCGGCAATGCACCGGAGCTGTCAGATCACCTCGACGACCTCGCGACGAAGCTTCGCGCACGCTACTCGCAAGACCGCGTCCTCTCCGACGAGGTCGCGGCTGCACTCCGGAGTCGAAGCTGAGCGCGCTGCGACTCGCGAGCTGTCAGAGCGCTGAGGTAAGACAAGACATGGTGGTACCCACGTCTTCGCTCGCGCAGCCATCAGTGAGGCCGCGCGACCAGGTCGCGGCGGTGAAGCCCATCGAAGATGTCTTGCGCGACTTCGCGCAGCCCTTTGTCAACGTGGGATGGAGCAACGGGACGCATGCCTCCCGGGCTGCGCTCGACGTGGCCGCGGTGATCTGGGACCTCGTGATCGATGGGCTGTCGAGCCGCGAGATCGTCGACCACCTCGAGGAGCAAGAGGATTCGCACTGGGCCAAGATCGTCGATGCGTTCGTCGAGCGAAAGCGCCTCTTGTTCGAGTCGGATCGCCGATACGTCGTCGGATCGCGCCTCGCACGTCGCGATTGACCAAAGTCTCCCGAGGCCGTCTGGCCGAGGGAGCGAGAATCCGGACATTGACGCCGACGAGGCTCGCTAGTTCCTCTCGTTGGCGGACTTCAGCAAGTACGTCCGGATCAGCTCGTCGAGGTCGCCGTCGAGCACACCCTCGACATCCGAGATCTTGAGCTCGGTGCGGTGATCGTTGACCTGCTGGTACGGGAACAGCACGTAGCTGCGGATCTGCGAGCCCCACTCGATCTTGAGGCGAGCCGAGAAGTCCTCTGCAGCCTTGGCCTCGCGCTTCGCGAGCTCGTAGTCGTAGAGGCGGGCGCGCAGGAGCTTGAACGCCTTCTCCTTGTTCGAGTGCTGGCTACGCTCGTTCTGACACTGGACGACGACGCCGGTGGGGATGTGCGTGATGCGCACCGCGGAATCGGTCTTGTTGACGTGCTGGCCACCGGCACCGCCGGCCCGGTACGTGTCGATCCGGAGATCGTCGTCCTTGATGTCGACCTCGATGTCATCGTCGATATCGGGGGTGACCGTGACCGCCGCGAACGAGGTCTGGCGGCGCCCGTTGCCATCGAACGGCGAGACGCGAACGAGCCGGTGGACGCCGCTCTCGGCCCGCAGCAGGCCATACGCGTAGTCGCCGGCGACGGTGAACGTGGCGCTCTTGATGCCGGCTTCTTCGGCCATCGTCTCGTCGACCACGTCGACCTTCCAGCCCTTGCGCTCGCAGAACCGCATCAGCATTCGCATCAAGATCATGGCCCAGTCGGACGCATCGACCCCGCCCGCACCTGCGGTGATCTGGACGATCGCGCCACCGGCGTCGAGCTCGCCGGATAGCATCCGCTTGAACTCGAGGTCATCGATCGCCTTCTGCACCGACGCGACCTGACCCTCGGCTTCCTTCGCGGACGCCTCGTCGCTCGCTTCCTCGGCGAGCTCGAGCAGGACCTCGGCATCGGACAGCGCGCGCAGCTGCGCGTCGTAGCCTCCGACGATCTGCTCGAGCTGCTTCTTGCTGCGCAGCACGGTCTGCGCCTTCTTCTGATCGTCCCAGAAGTTTGGCCGCGCCGCGATCGAATCGAGCTCCTCGATCTTCAGGCGTTTGTGGTCGACGTCAAAGCAACCTCCGGAGCTCGCTGACCTTGTCGCCAAGCTCCTTCAGCTGCGTACGGACCGCACGAACATCTACTGCCTCGATCGCCATGTCTCCTGCCTATACCCCGACGCGGCGGAGCTGGACAAGATCGGACGTGCCGAGCGCCACCGGGTAGTGGCCCGTGAAGCACGCCGAGCAGTAACCTACCCCCGTGCCGTCGGTATTCACGGCCGCCATCATGCCTTCATGCGAGAGGTACGCGATCGAATCGCAGGTCACGTAGCGCCCGATCTCCTCGATCGTGTGCGACGCCGCGACGAGCTCGCTGCGGTTCGGCGTGTCGATGCCGTAGAAGCACGGGTGGGTGGTCGGTGGTGCGCTGATCCGGAGGTGCACCTCGCGGGCACCGGCACCGCGCAGCATCTTGACGATCTTGCGCGAGGTCGTGCCGCGCACGAGCGAATCGTCTACGACGATCACGCTCTTGCCATCGACCACCGAGCGCACCGGTGACAGCTTCAGCCGCACGCCGAAGTGCCGGATCGAGTCCTGCGGCTCGATGAATGTTCGCCCGACGTAGTGCGAGCGGATGAGCCCCATCTCGAACGGGATCCCGATCTCCTTCGCGTAGCCGATCGCCGACGGCACGCCGGAGTCCGGGACCGGGATGACCACGTCACCCCCGGCCGGCGCCTCCTGCGCGAGCCGCTGCCCCATCTTCTCTCTCGCGCGATACACCGACTTGCCGTTCACGAGGCTGTCCGGACGTGCGAAGTACACGTGCTCGAACACGCAGAACGTGGGCTTCACGTGCTCGGCGGAGAACGTGAGCTTGTGGCTGGTCATCCCGCCCTTCTCGATCAGCACGATCTCGCCGGGCTCGACCTCGCGGATGTACTCGGCCTCGATGAGATCGAACGCGCAGGTCTCGCTCGACAGCACGAACGCATCCCTGAGCCGGCCGATCACCAGCGGCCGGAAGCCGTTCGGATCGCGTGCGCCGATCATGCGTCCGTCGTTGGTCAGGATCACCAGCGAGTACGCTCCGCGCACCCGCTTGAGAGCCGCGACCAGCTTGCCGAGCACGTCGGCTTCCTTCGCCCGCGCCATCAGGTGGACGATCACCTCGGTATCGCTCGACGTCTGGAAGATCGAGCCCAGCGCCTCGAGCTCGGCGCGTAGCTCGGTGGCGTTGACCAGGTTCCCGTTGTGGGCGATCGAGACCTGGCCGCCGGCATACTCGAAGAGGAACGGCTGGGCGTTCCGCAGCTCGGAGCTACCGGCCGTGGAGTACCGGACGTGGCCGATCGCCATTCGTCCGGGGAGCTTGGCCAGCGTGTCGCGGTCGAACGCGTCCGAGACCAGGCTCATCGCGACGTGGCGCCGCAATCGCCCGTCCTCGACCGCCACCAGGCCCGCAGACTCCTGCCCGCGGTGCTGGAGCGCGTGCATGCCGAGATAGGCGATGTTCGCCGCCTCCTCGTGCCCATGAATGCCGAACACGCCGCACATGGCGCTCAATTACCACAGGGGTGTGATCCTCAGTAGCAAACTTGTGGATCTGCCCGGTGTGGCTTACCTTTTTTCAGACGTGGCTCGGCTTCTCTGGCGCGATGCACAAGGCATCGAAGGATCTCTCGATCTTGCATCGACAGAGATCAGGGTTGGCCGCGCCATGGACTGCGCGATCCGGACCGACGATGCGATGGTTTCTCGCCATCACGCCCGCGTGTTCTGGGGGGGTGGCGGATACGTGCTCGAGGATCTGTCGTCGGCGAACGGCGTCTACTTCCAGGAGCAGCGGGTCCAGAGCCACCTGTTCAAGCATGGCGACGCCGTGCGCTGCGGCAGCTTGTGGTTGCGGTTCGTCGACACCGGACAGGCCATCGTCGGCCCCCCGTTGCCATCCGGACCCGCGCCGATGATGCAGCATCCCGGGATGGGGGCGATCGCCGCCGCCGGACCGACCGGCCACGTGGCCGCGGTTCAACCCCCGGGGATGAACATCATGATGACGCCTGCGAACCCGCAGATGGCTGCTCAGCAGCCAACCGGGTCGCAAGCGAGTGCCGGGCCGAGCGAGGCCGACGTCGAGATTCGTGTCCTGCGCCGCCGCGTCGAGCAGCTGCAGACCGAGCTGCGCGTCTATCGCGCGAACAAGTTCAACCAGGAGACCGCGCGGCGGATGGAGGATCTCGAGAGCGATCTCTCTACTATCGAGATCGAGCGCGACACGCTCAAGGCCCGCCTCGAGCGTGTCGAGCAGCAGCTGACGCTCGAGTCCGGCAGCGTCAAGGTCAAGCGTGCCCTCGAGATCGCCGCCGCGGCCGCCGAGACCTCGGCGTCGCTCAACGACCTGTTGTCGAGCCTGCGCATCGAGGTGATGGCTGCCGAGGGTGAATTCGAGCAGTACGCGCACAACCTGCCGCGCGCCAGCTTCGAGCTGATCCGGCAGTCGATGAAGGAAGCCGCCGGCCACTGCGACGAGGCCCGCGAGCTGTTGCGCAAGCTCCGCGAAGTCGCCGAGTAAGCCGTCAGCCGATCAGAGTCGCGTTGGCAGGTAGTCGAGGCCGACGTAGAGCAGGCCGTGCGCGGCCGTCAGGATCGCGGCCATCCACAGCGTGGTCATGAGGCCCTGGATCTGGAACAGCGGCTTCGCTTCGGCCTTCTTGTCGTCGGTCTTCGGGAGGAATCGCGGCAGCTTGCTCCAGGTGAAGAAGCGGACCGTCACGATCAGGAGGACCATGTTGACGATGAACGGCATGAAGAAGCCGACCGCCCCGAGCGTGGCGAGGTCGAGCAGCGGCTTGAGCGCCCAGTAGAGCCCGGTGTTGAGCAGCGCGAATACGAACGCGACCAGGGGCGTCGCCCACTTCGCGTGGATGACGACCTTGGGGTTCTTGCGCGCAGCGAAGTAGAACACGACGCCGAACACGAGGAGCCGCACGCCCATCTTGATCAGGATGCCGGTGGCTCCGTCCATGACGGCAGTGTGGCACGGCTGGTCGACCACCGCATCACCGCGCAGCTCGTGCACGCGAGCCGTTCGATCGCGTGATCGCGTTCGAGATCGACACGTTCGCGATGTGGCGCGGCGATGGTTCGTGCCGGTCCGGAGTCGATCTGCGATCTGCGATCGTGGTTCGAAAGCCCTGCCGAGTTGTCGCGAGAGTTGTACGAGTCGAGGTAAAGTTGTGACCGGGGCTCACGATTATTCAGAGTAATTCTGATAGGTTGGATAAGTACTCTTGTATCGATGTGATTACAAGCACTCGACAACTGTCATCGACCGATTACAATTCAAGTATGGCGGATGTAGTCGGGTCCGTACCTCTCACCCGAGCCCGAAGAGAAACGTCACGGCTCCGCCGGCGACGCGATGACGCGTGGGTGGCAGTCACCGCGCTGGTCGCAGCGATGCTCGCGCTGCCGCTCGCGCAGTCGAGCTGGCACGGCCCCGAGGTCGCGGCGGTGCTGGCGGTTGCCGCGACCTCGATGCTCGCGGGTCAGCGCTGGGCGATCGCGGTGATCGTGATCGCCGAGCTCCTGCTGATCCCGACCGTATGGCCGCGCGCGTTCCTCTCGGAGGCCGATACCTTCACGCGAGTCGCGGCGTTCGGATCGCTGGTCACGCTGGTCCCAGGCCTGCTCGCCATGCGGCGTGGTGCAGCGGCGCTCGTGCTCGTGACCGGGTGGCGACGCACGAGGGTGACGTGCCGGAGGTTTCACGCCGCGCTGATCGTGATCGGCCTGGTCGCCACGTTCCTGCCCATCCTCTGACGCGACTGAATGCGACGGGCACGAAGTTTGGGTGAGTTCTGGTTCTTCGAATCGGCGTTCGCGTGCGTGGTTCAGGCGCTCGGAACTTGTACGCCGGTCGCGATGACGGCTGCATCGGGCCGCGGGTCGTCATCCGGGGCGACTCGTCTTCGTACCTCGCGCGCCACGCTTCGCGACCGAAAGAACGTGCGAAGCAGGAACGCGTCGACGATCACGGTGAGCGTGAGCAGCTGGAATGCCCAGACCGCCGGCAGGAGCTCGAGGTTACCGACGACACGCGACAACCCGAAGCCGACGAGCCACGCATCGAAGCTCATGCACACGCGACGGAACGTCTCGGGCTCGATGCGACGGATCAACGCGAACCCGATCGGCAGACCGAGCAACACGCCGGGTGCCAGGTATGGCAGGAGCGCGGTGCTCTCCGAGGTCATCATGCCGAGGGCCGTGTAGGCGATGAGGGTCGTGATCGATTCGATGCATCGCGTGAGGGCGAGCGCGACCTTGAAGTCGTCCTTCGCCATCCCCTGGTTGTTGAAGTAGAGGGCGAGCGGCGGACCGGAGATGGTCGTGAGCGAGTACAGCATTCCGACGCCGGTACCGAACGGGATGCCGACCGAGCGGATCCGGCGGATCGGGAATCGCAGCCCGGCCGCCTGGATCAGGATCAGCGGGAGCAGCGTCGCGTAGGTGACGAGCTTGGCCCACTCCGGGCTGATCGCCGCGAGCACGAGGCTACCGACGAGGACACCCGGCAAGATGCCGATCGCGACGGGTGACACCTGCGGCCAGACTCGGCGGATCGCACGGCGTCCGAGGAACAGCGCGTACAGATTGACGACGACCTCGACGATCACGAGCGCGGGGTTGAGCACCCGGCTGGTCACCACGAGCAGCGAGATCGGGACCGTGATCGAGGAGTAGCCATAGCCGAGGGCACCGGTCACCGTGGCGGCGACCAGGCTCGTGATGGCGATCAAGATCGAGACGGTATCCACGACGCCAACAGCCATTTGCACTCGGTGGGCCATGAAGCGCGGCAGAGATTCCGCTATGTTGGAGGACGCGATTTTCACTGGATATCGTGAAAACCACGGGATTGCGTAACTAAACGATATTTCGTGGAGTGCGGGTGATAGATCTAGAGCCATGTCCCTCGCGGCTCGGCTGTGGCGAGAAGCCTCGCTCGCCACGGAGGTCGAGGGATTCCTCGCTCGGATCGGGCTCGGGATCCTCGACGAGCTCGATGCGAACGTGCTGGTGATCCGGGCGATCGATCCGGAGCTGCATCACATCACGACGACCGCATCGGTGCGGCGTGGTGCGGTCGGAGTGGGCCACCCGGCGCGGCCGAGGATCGAGCTGTCGCCCACCGCGTTGACGCGCGTGATCGCGTGGATCGAGGCCGGCGGGATCGAGCACGTGATGGCGAATCGGCCGACGAGCGTCTCGCGCGAGCTCCTGCGCGGCGTCGCCGACACCGAGGACTCGTGGTGGATCGTGCCGCTCGCCGCGAACTCGAACGCGCTCGGCGTGTTGCTCGTGGCAGCGGACGGCGAGCTCGAACCACGGCGCCTCGCCGCGATCAGCGAGCCGCTCGCATCGGTGCTCGCCGCGGCGAGCGCGCGTCGCGAGCAAATGCAGCTACGCGAAGCAGCCGAGGCTGACAAGGCGGCCGCGCTCGCCCGCCTGCACCTGCGCGATATCGGCGTGGCCGTCGTCGGAGCCGATGCCGGTCTGGCGGACGTGATGCGGCAGGTAGAACAAGTCGCGCGAACCGGCGCGCCGGTGCTGATCCTCGGCGAGACCGGCTCGGGCAAGGAGGTCGTGGCGCGATCGATCCACGAGCGCTCGAGCCGCGCGACCGGTCCGGTCCTGCGCGTCAACTGTGGCGCGATCGCGCCGGAGCTGATCGACTCCGAGCTGTTCGGCCACGAGCGGGGGAGCTTCACCGGGGCAGCGCAACAACGTCGCGGATGGTTCGAACGAGCAGACGGTGGCACGCTGTTCCTCGACGAGATCGGCGAGCTCCCGCTCGCCGCGCAGGTGCGGCTGCTTCGCGTGCTGCAGGATGGCGTCTTCGAGCGCGTCGGCGGCTCGCGTGCGCTCGAGGTCGACGTCCGGATCGTCGCGGCGACCCACCGCGACCTCGGCGCGATGGTCCAGGCGGGCAAGTTTCGAGAGGACCTCTGGTACCGCATCAACGTGTTCATGATCCGGTTGCCGCCGCTCCGCGAGCGCCAAGGCGACATCTCCGCGCTCGCGGATCACTTCACGCAGCGGGCCGGACAGCGCTTCGGAGCGAGCGGCCTGCGTGTGACACCGGCAGACCTCGCGTTGCTGCAGCGCTACGACTGGCCCGGGAACGTGCGTGAGCTCGCTGCGGTGATCGAGCGGGCCGCGATCCTCGGCGAGGGCCGGAAGCTCGACATCGAACGCGCGCTCGGCGTGCGCTCCGATGGCGCACCTGCCCCGCCGGCCGCGATGCGCGACAACGTCTCGGGACACTTCCCGACTCTCGACGAAGCGATGCGCGCTCACATCGAGCTTGCGCTCGTCCGTTGTCACGGGCGGATCGACGGACTCAAGGGCGCAGCGCAGCTGCTCGCGATCCACCCGAACACGCTGCGCTCGCGCATGCAGAAGCTCGGAATCCGCTTCCGCACGGGTGTGTGAGTCCTGATCGCCGCTGTCCGCGCGGTCCCCGGAGCGCGGCGTAGGCCTGCGTGCTCGATCGAGGACAGCCGCTTGAGGTTCCCTCGCATGCCCATGGTCTGGACCCTAGCTGACCCATGTACGCGCGTTGTGGAACATCCGCATCCACGGGCTGTCCTCACGCCATTCCTCGGGATGCCACGACAGCTGCACGGTGCGGAACACACGCTCGGGATGCGGCATGATGATCGTGAGGCGGCCATCGGCGGTGGTGAGCGCGGCGATCCCGCCCGGCGAGCCGTTCGGATTCGCGGGGTACGTGGTCGCCACGGTACCGCGACCGTCGACGAAGCGCGCGGCGACGAGGCCGGAGCGCTCGAGCGCGGCGAGCTGGGCGTCGTCGAGCTGGGCCCTGCCCTCGCCATGCGCGTTCGCGATCGGGATGCGCGAGCCCGCCATGCCACGGAAGAAGATCGAGGGCCCCTCCTCGATGCGAAGCAGCACGAGGCGCGCCTCGAACTGCTCGGAGCGATTACGCACGAAGCGCGGCCACGTGGATGCGCCCGGGAGCTGATCGGCGAGATCTGCGAGGGCCTGGCAGCCATTGCACACGCCGAGGAGGAACGTGTCGGAGCGCGCGGTGAAGCGAGCGAGCGCGTCGCGTGCACGGGTGTTGTAGCGGAAGGTCGAGGCCCAGCCTCGGCCGGCGCCGAGCACGTCGCCGAACGAGAACCCGCCGCAGGCGACTGCACCGCGCACGTCGGTGAGATCGGCGCGACCCTCGACGAGATCCGTCATGTGGATGTCGACGGCGTCGAAGCCGGCGCGCGTGAACGCCGCGGCCATCTCGATCTGGCCGTTGACGCCCTGCTCGCGGAGGATCGCGATGCGTGGGCGCGCGCCTGTCAGGACGGCCGGCGCGCCGGGATCAAACGTGAGCGCGGCGGTCAGGCCCGCTGCTTCGGAGTCCAGGCGAGCGCGGTGCTCCTCGGCGGCGCAGGTCGGATCGTCGCGGCGGAGCGCGAGCTGGTGCGTGACATGCGACCAGCGTGCGCGCAGGTCGGTGCGGCGGGCGTCGATGACGGGCTTGCCGCCGTGCGTGATCCGGACGCGTTCGCCTGCGACCGCGCGGCCGAGCGTGTGGACCTTCGCGCCGGTGGGCGCGAGCACGGCGCGAACGTGCACCACGTCGGCGGTGGCGACCTCGACGACCGCGCCGAGTTCCTCGGCGAACAGCGCCGCGAACGGATCGCCATGGAGCGCCGTGGTATCGAGCTCGGCGCCGAGGCCCGACGCGAACAGCATCTCGAGCACGGTGGCGATCAGGCCACCGTCGGAGCGATCGTGATACGCCGAGAGCTTGCGCTCGGCGACGAGCTGCTGCATCGCGCCGTAGAACTCGAGGAGGAGGCGCGGATCGTCGAGATCGGGCGGCGTCTCGCCGAGCTGATCGAACACCTGGGCGAGCGCCGATCCGCCGAGCCGGCACTTGCCGCCACCGAGATCGATCAGCAGGAGCTCGCGATCGCCGCCGCGCAGCTCCGGCGTGACGGCGAGGCGCACGTCTTCGACGGGCCCGAACGCGGTGACGACGAGCGTGACGGGCGAGACGATCGAACGCGCGGTCGAATGCGCGGCGCGGGTGGAACCCTGCGCGAGGAACGCCGCGCCACTGGAGACGCGCTGCTCGATCGAATCGGCCGCGGCGACCGCGGTTGCGATCGATCGGTCCGCCTGCGCGGCGAACGCGTCGTCGCGGCTGCGCTGTCGCAAGGTCGAGAGATCGTCCTGGCGGACCGTATCGAGGTCGTCGTCGACGTCGCGATACTTCGCCTCGTCGGAGCCGCGCGATTCGCGCCACCGCTTGCCCGCGATCGCCGCGAGCTCGTCGAGCTCGGCGTCCTCGGGATCCTTGCGTGCGCCCGGCGGCTCCGTCTTGATCTGGCGCTCGAGCTCGGCCAGCTCGTCTGCGACGGTGAAGACTCGTCGCTCGGCGAGCGGAGTGGTCTTGAGCTCCGAGGTCTCGAGCGCCGCGGCAGGCTCGTTCACCGCGCGTGGCGGACCGCCCCACACCGTCCGCATCGACATCGAGTCCTTGCCGACGGGGATCGACATGCCGAGCGCGACCGCGCACTCGCTCGCAGCGCGGACGGCGGCGTAGAGGCGCGCGTCCTCACCGGGATGACCCGCGGCGGCCATCCAGTTGCAGGACAGCTTGATCCGACCGAGCGGGCCGATCGGCACGGCGGCGAGGTTCGTGATCGCCTCGGCGATCGCGAGGCGCGAGGCGGCGGCGGCGTCGAGCAGGGCGACGGGCGGCCGCTCGCCGAGTGACATCACCTCGCCGGCGGTCGTGTCGAAGCCGGCGGTGGTGAGCGCGCAGTCCGCGACCGGCACCTGGAACCGGCCGATCATCGGATCGCGCGCGACCATGCCGCCGACGGTACGGTCGCCGATCGTGACGAGGAAGGTCTTGTCCGCGACCGCCGGAAGGCCGAGGACGCGATCGAGGGCGTGTGCGACCGTGGCGCCGCCGAGCGCGAGCGGTGTCCGCGGCGCCGCGATCGTCTCGGCCCGGCGCACCATGCGCGGCGCCTTGCCGAGCACCACCTCGAGCGGAAGATCGACGGGGGGCGGCCCACCGAGGCGATCGGTCATGACGAGGCGGCCATCGGGTGCGGCGGTGCCGAGCTGCGCCCACGGGGCGCGCTCGCGGGCGCAGAGCTGCGCGAATTCGGCGACCCGCTCGGGTGCGATCGCGAGCACGTAGCGCTCCTGGGCCTCGTTGCTCCACAGCTCGAGCGGTGACAGATCGGGCTCGCCCGTCGGGATCGCGCGTAGCTCGAGCCGCGCGCCGAGGCCGGCATCGTGCACGAGCTCGGGCATCGCGTTCGACAGCCCGCCCGCGCCGACGTCGTGGATCGACAGGATCGGATTGCGATCGCCCTGCGCCCAGCAGCGATCGATCACCTCCTGACACCGCCGCTCGATCTCGGCGTTGTCGCGCTGCACCGACGCGAAGTCGAGGTCCTCGGCCGACGCACCCTGTGCGAGCGAGGACGCCGCGCCACCGCCGAGCCCGATGAGGAACGCGGGTCCGCCGAGCACGACGAGCGCCGCGCCCGGTGGAATCGGCGCCTTCATGACATGCCCCGGCCGCACCGCACCGATGCCGCCGGCGAGCATGACCGGCTTGTGATAGCCGCGATCGCCGTGCTCGTACGTGCGGAAGTAGCCGAGGATCGCGGGCCGCCCGAACTCGTTGTTGAACGCGGCACCGCCCAGCGGGCCGTCGGTCATGATGTCGAGCGCGGTCGCGATCCGCGCCGGCGAGCCAACCCATGCCTCGGCCGCGGGCTCCCAGGGCTCGAGCGCACCGGGCAAGCGCAGGTCGGAGACCGTGAACCCGACGAGCCCCGCCTTCGGCTTGCCGCCGCGGCCGGTCGCGCCTTCGTCGCGGATCTCACCGCCCGACCCCGTCGCGGCCCCCGGAAACGGCGAGATCGCCGTCGGGTGATTGTGCGTCTCGACCTTGCCGAGGATGTGGCTCGGCTCGCGATGCCCGCGGTACACGCCGTCCGCATCGGGGAAGAATCGCTCGGCGACGCTGCCCTCGACGACGGCCGCGTTGTCCTTGTACGCCGACAGCACGCCACCGGGACTCGCCTCGGTGGAGCGCTTGATCATCTGGAACAGCGAGCGGTCTTGCTTCACACCGTCGACGTAGAACTCGGCGTTGAAGATCTTGTGGCGACAGTGCTCGCTGTTCGCCTGCGCGAACATCATCAGCTCGACGTCGGTCGGATCGCGCGCGAGCTCGCGATAGCGCGCGACGAGGTACTCGATCTCGTCGTCGGCGAGCGCCAGCCCCATCCGCTTGCTCGCCTCGCGCAACGTGGCCGCGCCATCCGCGCCGAGCTCGACGTGCCCGAGCGGCCGCGGCGCCTTGCCATGCGCGACCACCTTCGCGAGATCCTCCTCGCGCGCGATCACGCTCTCGGTCATCCGATCGCTGAGCGCTCGCCCGATCGCCGCGACGTCGAGCGTCACGCCGTGCACCGTGTACTCGATCGCGCGCTCGATCCGCGTCACCGATGCCAGCCCGCACACGTGCGCGATATCGGTTGCCTTCGACGACCACGGCGACGTGGTCCCCACACGCGGCGTCACCCAGAACGTGGACCGCTTCGGCGCCGCGTTCGCCGGTGCCGAGATCATCGCGCCCGGCGGCGACATCGCCTCGACATGCGGCCCGTACGTCAACATCTGCTCGAGCTGCTCGTGCTCGGCCTCGCTCAGCGCCCGCTCGGTCACCACGAGGTGCACCCAGCGCGTGTCCATCATCAGCAACCCATCGTCGGCTGCCCTTGCCTTCGCGAAGGCGCGCGATCGCCGGGTCGCGCTGAGTGCCGACCGCGCACGAACGAGCAGGATCAAGGGACGTTCTCCGGGGACGGTTTCAACTTGCGAAACTTGTGGGCCGCCGCAAGTTTCGCAAGTTGAGACCGTCCCCAAGCGCTCGAACGAAATCGCGCGGTTGCGGCGCGCAAGTTTCGCAAGTTGAAACCGTCCCTCACGCCGCTCCGAGGGCGGCCGCGATCCGGGCGAGCGGCTCGCGCGTGTCGGGGACGAATTTCTCGCCCGTGACGACCTCGTAGCTGGCGATGTAGCGGCGCGCGGCTTCGAGCCGGATCTCGTCGGGCATGATCGGGGGTGGGCCGTCGCCGTTCCATTTGGCTTCGTTGGCGAGCCAGCGGCGGACGAATTCCTTGTCGAGCGAGCGGGGCTCCTCGTTGCGCTCGAGGCGCGCTTCGTAGTCGTCGGCGTACCAGTAGCGCGAGGAGTCGGGGGTGTGGATCTCGTCGATGATGGTGATCTCGCGCGTGCGTGGGTCGAGGCCCATCTCGTACTTGGTGTCGGCGAGGATGAGGCCCTGTTTGGCGGCGTGGCGCTGGCCCTCGGCGAACAGCTTCGCGGCGATGGCGCCGGCTCGATCGAAGGTGTCGGGATCGATGCGGCCCATCGCGAGGAGCTCGGCACGCGAGACCGAGACGTCGTGGTCGCCCTTCGCGGCCTTGGTCGACGGGGTGAGGATCGGTGCGGGGAGGCGCTGGTTCTTGCGCATGCCCTCGGGGAGCTTGTGGCCGCAGAAGGTGCGGTCGCCCTTTTCGTACGCCTTCCAGATCGAGGTCGAGGTGACGCCGGTGAGGTAGGCGCGCATGACGAGCTCGACCGGGAGTGGCTCGCACTCGCGCGCGATCATCACGTTCGGATCGGGGACGCGGAGCATGTGGTTCGGCGCGAGGTCCGCGGTCTTGTCGAACCAGAAGCGGGCGAGCTGGTTGAGCACCTGGCCCTTCGACGGGATCGTGCCGACGACGGCGTCGAATGCGGACAGCCGATCGGTGACGACGATGATGCGCTCGCCGCGCTCGCGGTCGATGTAGCAATCGCGGACCTTGCCGTCGTAGCGCTCGAGGCGGCGTCCGCCGATCGTGGTCCACGGGGTGGCGTCGAGCGTTGAGCGGAGCTGGGCGCGCAGGGCGCCGTCAAGATCGATCGACTCACTCACGGGGTGACTCCAAGGGCGCGCTCGATGATCGCGGGCGCGTGGCGAAGGTGATGCTCGAGATCGAAGCAGGCGTCGAGGGCGGTGGTGTCGAGCCGCGAGGTGAGCTCGGGGTCGGCGCCGAGCAGCTCGCGGAAGCGGCCCGGCCGGGCGCCGACCTGGCCGTCGGCGGCGGCTTCGTTGATCGCGGCGAGCGCGGAGCGCTGGACGATCTCGTAGGCGGCCTGGCGCGGGAGGCCGGTCCTCACGAGCGCGAGCAGGATCGCCTCGGAGAAGTACAGCCCGCCGGTGCGATCGAGGTTCGCGCGCATGCGGCTCGGATGGATCACGAGCCCGTCGACGAGCGAGGTCGCGCGCGCGACCATGAAGTCGGCCAGGGTCGTCGCGTCGGGCATCACCACGCGCTCGACGCTCGAGTGCGAGATGTCGCGCTCGTGCCACAACGCGACGTTCTCGAGGCCAGCCTGCGCGTACGACCGGAGCAGGCGGGCGAGCCCGCACAGGTTCTCGCTCAGGATCGGGTTCTTCTTGTGCGGCATCGCGGAGCTGCCCTTCTGTCCCTTGCCGAAGCCCTCTTCCGCCTCGCCGACCTCGGTGCGCTGCCAGTGCCGCACCCCGAGCGCGATCTGCTCGATCGCGGTACCGAGCAGCGCGATCGCGCCGAGGACCTCGGCGTGGCGATCGCGGGCGACGATCTGCGTCGCGACGGTCTCCGGCTGCAGCTTCAGGGTGGCGAGCGCCTCGGCCTCGATCTTCGGATCGAGGTTGCCGTAGACGCCGACCGCCCCCGCGATCTTGCCGACCGCGATGGTCTGTCTCGCGCGCGCGATCCGACCGGCCGCACGCTCGAGCTCGGCGTACCAGCGCGCGAACGTGAGGCCCGCCGTGATCGGCTCGGCGTGGATGCCGTGCGAGCGTCCGATCATCGGCGTGCGCGCGTGCTCGCGAGCGCGCCTGGCGAGCGCGGCTCCGAGCCCCGCCATGCCCGTGGTGATCCGGTCGAGGGCCCGCACCGTCTGCAGCGCGAGCGAGGTGTCGAGCACGTCCGACGACGTCATCCCGAGGTGCAGCCAGCGCGCCGGCTCGCCCGCGAGCTGCTCGACGTGGGTCAGAAATGCGATGACGTCGTGGCGCGTGGTCGCCTCGATCTCGAGGATCCGCTTCGCGTCGAGCTTGCCGGCCGCCGCGGCGCGGACGCGATCCGCGGTCCCCGCCGGCACCGTCCCCGCACGCTCCATCGCCGTGCAGACGGCGAGCTCGATCTCGAGCCAGAGCTCGAAGCGATAGCCGTCGTCCCACAGCGCGGCGAGCTCGGGTCGACTGTAGCGGGCGATCATGGCGCCTCTTAGTACCCCATCTTGCTGAGGATCTCGACCATGGCTGGCCGGACCCTACCACTGCATCAGCGCCCGGCGAGGAACCAGATGCCGAGCATCACGACGCAGCCGACGATCACGACCGCCGATCCCCAGATCAGCCCATCTCGGACCCTGCGCCCGCGAGCTTCCTTTGGATTGTGCGGTGGCGCGAGGTTGCCCAGCGGCGTCGAGGTCGGCGTGACCTCCGACAACGCACGCAGCTGCACGTAGTGCTGCTTCGCGCCGAGTGCCTGCTTCTCCGTCGCGCGCTCGGCGGGAGTCTTCATCGAGATCACGCGAAGCGGCTCGCTCCGCTCCCGCGGCGAGATCTCGGTCGGCGTCGCGAGCTCGATCGCTCGCCGCCGGTGAGCTTCCTTCTCCCTCGCGGCCCGCTCGGCGGGCGTCTCCGGTCGCTTCGGCGGTGCGAGCTGCGCTGCTCCGTCGTGGCCGCGCTGGGTCGGCTGCTTCGAGCGCGGGTGTTTCGGATCGAAGACCTTGGTCTTCGGCTCGTCGGTCGGCGGCCGCGAGCGTGCGCTCATCCGCAGGATTCCCTCGGCGCGCGGTGATCGCGGTCCTCGGTCCGCGCGCACAGATGATCCTCGCTCGCCCGCGAGCGGGCCCGTTCGGAAATCATCGGCGCGGCGAACCCGCGGACCGCGATCGATCGCTTCGCCTCAATCATCGCCCGGTCGAACCAAATCCTCCCGCGCCACGCGCGGTCTCGGACAGCTCGTCGACCTCGACCACGTCGGCGTGCGCGACGGGTGCGATCACCATCTGTGCGATTCGATCGCCCGCGCGGATCGTGACGATCGACGCGCCGTGGTTGATCAAGATGACGGCGACCACCCCGCGATAATCGGAATCTACCGTCCCGGGCGAGTTCACGAGCGTCACCCCGTGGTCACGCGCGAGCCCCGATCGCGGACGGACCGAGCCCTCGAAGCCGGGCGGAATCGCCACGGCGAGGCCGGTGCTGATCATCTTGCGCTCACCGGGTTGGAGCTCGATCGGCTCGTCGATCGCCGCCGAGAGATCCAGGCCGGCTGCGCCCGGCGTCATGTACTTCGGAACGATCGCGTCGGGCCGGAGCTTCTTGAACTGCACTCGCGGGGTCACGGAGGCATCGTACCGCGTGCGCCCGGTGAACGGCGACGGGAGCGCGGCTCAGCGCGCTGCGCGCTCGGCAAGGACCTTGCGGACGAGCTTGGTGGACGCCGACGGACCACGCAATGATTCGGCCAGCTCGACCGCCTCGAGTGCGCCCTCATCGTTTCCCTTCGCCGCGTAGGACCACGCAGCACGCTGTGCGACGGTTCCGAGTGGGGTCCGGATGTCGTCGGCAAGCGTGCCTCCGAGCATCTCATCGAGCTGCAACGCCCAGCGGAGCGCCTCGAAGGCTCGATGGGGCGGGATCGTCGGATCCGATCCGAGATCGAGCGTGGCTTCGAGCTGTTTGTAGAACGCGGCGATCATGAGGAGCTCGCCGGCGGTCCTGGGATCGTAGTCTCCGCTCGCCGCGGCGTCGCGCAACGTGGCGGCCGCATCGTCGAAGCGCTTCGCACGGTAGTGCTGATCCGCGAGGTCGCGATGGTTCATCCCCGCGATCATCACGGGGTGCTCGGTAGCCGAGACGTGTCCCTGCGATCTCGTGCACCGTCGATTCGTCGACGGCTGGATCGCGACCGCCGCCATCACGAGGATCAGAAAGCTCGGCACGAAGAGGCTGGGCCGGTACCGCTCGAGGAGCTGCATTGGGAAACCAGTCTACTCCTGCGCGACTGCCCCGAAACGACAAAACCCCCAGCGTTGGCCGGGGGCGGATTTCGAACGTAGCGACGACTCAGACGATGTAGTTGTGCACGTCCTCGGGCGCCGGGTTGGCGTCGAGGGCTTCGCGACGCGACAGGCGGATCTTGCCGTCGCGATCGACCTTGATGCACTTCACGATCACCTCGTCGCCTTCGGACAGCACGTCCTCGACGGCGCGGATGCGCTCCTTCGAGACCTCGGAGATGTGGAGCAGCCCGTCGGTGCCCGGGATGATCTCGACGAACGCGCCGATCTCGACGATCTTCTTCACGACGCCGTTGTAGAACTGGCCGACCTCGGGCTCCATCGTGAGCCCCGAGATGAGTGCCTGGGCCTGCTCGATCGCCTTGGCGTTGGCCGACGCGATCGACACGACGCCGTTGTCGGCGATGTCGATCTGGGCGCCGGTCTGCTCCTGGATCGCGCGGATCGTCTTGCCACCCGGTCCGATGATGTCGCGGACCTTGTCGGGCTTGACCTGCACGGTCACGATGCGCGGTGCGTAGAGCGAGACCTCGTCGCGCGGCGCGGAGATCGCGTTGTCCATCTTCTCGAGGATGTGGAGGCGACCACGCTTGGCCTGCTCGAGCGCGGCCTCGAGGATCTGGCGCGTCAGGCCGTCGACCTTGATGTCCATCTGCAGCGCGCAGATGCCACGGCGAGTGCCGGTGACCTTGAAGTCCATGTCGCCGAGGTGATCTTCGTCGCCGAGGATGTCGCTGAGGATGACGAAGTCATCGCCCTCCTTCATCAGGCCCATCGCGATCCCGGCGACCGGTGCCTTCGTGGGGACGCCGGCGTCCATGAGCGCGAGCGAGCCGCCGCACACCGAGGCCATCGACGACGAGCCGTTGCTCTCGAGGATGTCCGACACGACGCGGATCGTGTACGGGAAGTCCTCGTAGATCGGGACGATCGCTTCGACCGAGCGCTCGGCGAGGAAGCCGTGACCGACTTCGCGGCGCGACTGACCACGCAGTGGCTTGACCTCTCCCGTCGAGAACGGCGGGAAGTTGTAGTCCATGTAGAACGTCTTCTTGCGATCGCCGAGCAGCGTATCGAGCTTCTTCTCGTCGTACTTGGTGCCGAGCGTGATGGCCACCAGCGCCTGGGTCTCGCCACGCGTGAACAGCGCCGAGCCGTGGGCGCGCGGGAGCACGCCGGTCTCGATCGTGATCTGGCGAATCTCGTCGGGGTTACGGCCGTCGATCCGCTTGCGGGTCGCCAGCGTGTTGCCGCGTGCGAGCTTCTTCTGGATCTTCGCGAACGCGCCGTCGACATCCTTCGGCTTGCCCTGCCAGGGCTGGCCCTCGGCGACGAGCGCGGCGCGCGTCTCGGTGTGCGTGGCCGAGATCGCCTCGCGACGCTGCTTCTTGTCACGCAGCGCCATCGCCTTGTTCAAGCGATCCCATACGAGCTCCTTCACCTTGGCGAGCAACGCCTCGTCGGTGACGGGCGGCGTGAACGGCCGCTTCTCCTTGCCATTGGCGGCGCGGAGCCGCTCCTGCAGCTCGATCAGCGGCTGGACGGCCTGATGCGCGAACAACAGGGCGTCGATGACGACGTTCTCCTGCAGCTCCTCCATCTCGCCTTCGACCATCATGATCGCGTCCTTGCTGGCCGCGACGATGATGTCCATGTCGGACTTCTCGCGCTCGGCGAACGTCGGGTTCGCGACGAACTCGCCGTCGATGCGGCCGACGCGGATGCCGGCAAGCGGCCCGCCCCAGACGAGGTCGGAGATGTGCAGCGCGGCGGACGCGCCGGTCATCGCGAGGACGTCGGTCGGGTTCTCCTTGTCGAACGACACCACGCTCGCGATGATCTGGGTGTCGATGAACCAGCCCTTGGGAAACAGCGGACGGACCGGGCGGTCCATCAGCCGGCAGATCAGGATCTCCTCGTTGGTCGTACGACCCTCACGACGGAAGAAGCTGCCCGGGATCTTGCCCGACGAGTAGAAGTTCTCTCGGTACTCGCAGGTCAGCGGCATGAAGTCGATGTCGCGCGGCAGGGTCGAACCCGCTGCGGTCACGAGCACCATGCTGTCTCCGCAGCGAATGACGACCGAGCCGCCGGCCTGCTTGGCCCACTTCCCGGTCTCGACGATGATTTCCTTGCCGCCAACCATGGCGGTCTCACGAACGAACGGCATACGTGTTCCTTTCGAATCACGTCGCCGGCTGCGGTGCCACCCGACTGCGAAGCAGGCGGGATGTGCGATCTCGCGGCCTGGTCCCTCTGTCCAACTTCCCTCGCTGCGGAGAGGAGCTCGACGGAACGATCAAACCAGCGCGATCTCTATTGTCAGTTCGACGACGCTACAGTGACGGTTTCTTGATTGGTTACGCGGGGGCGTTATTGCACGGGCCGCACGGAAAGCCAAGCCGGCTTCGTGGTCACGGAGCGCTGCCCGAGCCGCGTTGCTCGTCCTGCATTTCCTTACGGTTACCGTCCAGCTGGGACCGTTCGACGGCGGTGATGTTCCCGCAGTCGAGCGTGAGCGAGCCCGCGATCGGGGTCTTGCCGTGGGTGCACGTGAACGCGAGCGAGCCACGCCAGTACGACGTCCCGTCGGCCCGGTTGCCGCCCCCCCAGGAGCGATCGAGCTTCTCGCAGGCGAGCTCGTCGCCGCGCGCCTTCGAGTCGAGGTCCGGGTTCCAGTAGAGGTGCATGTCCTCGAAGCGGAGCCTCCCGCCCGAGGTCACCACCTCGACGAACACGCGCGTCGTCCGGCCCGGCCTGCACGCCGTGAGCGTGACCGGCGTTTCGCCGACCCGCAACGTTCCGGTCAGCACGTCGCTCGCGCTGGACTTGCCGGGCGTCTCCGTCACATTCGACGGAGGATCCTTGCTGCACGCAGCCACGACGAGCAGCAGCGCGACGCGCATCGTCGGAGCGCTCAGCGTCGGAGGCCGAGCGTCTCGATCAGCTTGCGATAGCGCTCGAGATCCTTGCGCTTCAGATAGTCGAGCAGCGCGCGGCGCTGGCCGACCATCTTGAGGAGACCACGACGGCTGTGGTGATCCTTGTGGTTGTTCTTGAGGTGCTCGGTGAGGTGCGTGACGCGCTCGGAGAGCAGCGCGACCTGGACCTCGGGCGAGCCGGTATCGGCGGGGCCGCGTGCGAACTTCGAGATCGTCTCGGCTTTGCGAACAGGGGAAATCGACGTCGTCATTTTGAAAGCTCCAGTCGCCAGCGGCCGCGTGCGAGAGCCCCAAGCTCGGGGCGACATCGACGAATGCCGTGGTCGAGCGCAGATTGGGGCAAACGCGGTCGAGCGTCAAGACGTGGCGTACTCGGGGAACACCCGGTCGTAGGCGACGAGCCCGGCGTCGGGATGGGCGATCGCGACCAACCTGCCTTGCTCGTCAACCAGCTGGAATAGCTGGTAGTTCTGATCCGTGATCGTCTCGAGCGGTAGCTTGAGCCCGGACCGGATCGGTCCGACCTGAGTGGGCTTCGCGACGACGCGAGGCAAGTCGGTCGCCAGGCCGAGCGGGATCAAGTAGCTCGCGAGGTCGAGATCGGCGATCCCGTCGAGCGGGACCGCCTGCTCGATCGTGAACCGTCCGCTGCGGGTTCGCCGGAGCTCTGCGAGGTGCGCGCCGCAACCGACGTCGGTCCCGAGGTCGGCGACGATGCTGCGAACGTACGTACCCTTGCTGCACGTGATCGCGACGCGAAATCGCGGTGGCGCGAACTCGAGCAGCTCGAGCCGATCGATCCGGATCCGGCGCGGCACACGCTCGACCTCCTCGCCGGCACGCGCACGGTGGTAGAGCCGCACCCCACCCTGCTTGATCGCGGAGTACATCGGCGGGACTTGCTCCTGCTCGCCGAGGCGCCGCGCGAGCAGCCCGCGAAATGTGGCCTCGTCGACGTCGACGGAGCGCTCGGCCAGGATGCGCCCCGTGCGATCGAGCGTGTCGGTCTCGACGCCGAGGACGCCCGTCGCCTCGTAGGCCTTGTCGTCGGCGAGCAGATACTGCGCCAGCTTGGTGCCGGCATTGAGGCACACGGCGAGCACGCCGGTCGCGAGCGGATCGAGGGTTCCGCCGTGACCCGCACGGTCGGCGCCGAGCGCGCGCTTGACCGCCTCGACGATGGCCGCCGACGAGCGACCCGCCGGCTTGTCGACCACGAGGACACCGTGCATCGACGCACCATACTCGCCCCGCCCGGCTAGGCGAAGCGGCCGCCGGTCCGTGGATCGCCGACGCCAGTCCCTGATCTGTGTTTCCAGACAGGTCCGAGGGCCGCACTACCTCCCACAAAAGCCAGAAATGAACGCCAGGTCGCAACAAGACCGCAGGAAGAACGCCACCAGAGATCGATGAGCCGATGGTGCGAACGCTCTCGATGTCACCCATATGCCCGGTCCAAGACGTCACCCACGTTCCCGCTTGCACCGACTCCAGGAGTCGCGCGTCGGTTGATCGAGCTCCGATGGCGTTCCTGATGGCGTCTCGTGGCGACCCTGGCGTCAAAGCGCAAGTCTCGACCAGGATTCGCGCGTCGGTTGATCGAGCTCCGATGGCGTTGATGGCGTCTCGTGGCGACCCTGGCGTCAAAGAATCCGACGGAGCGCAAGCCTCTCGACCCCAGGATTCGCGCGTCGGTTGATCGAGCTCCGATGGCGTTGATGGCTGGCGTCAAGAATCCGACGGAGCGCACGCGTTCGCCGACGCTAGTCGAAGCGCGCCATCGGCATCGTGTCGCCTGCGCCTTCATCCGAGGCCAGGCACCAGGCACGCTCGACGACCCACGAGAACGGACGTGCGAGCCGAGCGGCCTCCTCGGTCATGTCTCGCAGGATCGTGTCGGGGAACGCGAGCCGGAGCACGCGCCGCTCCTCTTCGTCCTCGAAGCGGGCGGCGTAGATCGCCTCGGCACGCGCGTGGGAGTACGGCAGCGGCTCGAACGCAGGCACCGCCTCGAACCCCTGCTCGAGCGGGGTCGGCGCCGCGATCCCGGCGAGCCGCGAACGCGCGACGGTCCACGCCTGCTGCACGCACCAGGACATGCTGCGCTCGAGCCGAGCAGCCTCGCACTGGATCGCGGTCAGCAGCTTCGGCGAGATGTACACGGCCTTCTCGTGCTTCACGGCCGGGGAAGCTAGCGGATGGCGACCGTCACGAACGTGACGGCGCGCTGACTCTCGCCAACAGGTCGATGCTCAGAGGGAGTTGATCCACGCGAGCAGCTCGGCCTGACCATCCGGATCGACGACCTCGGAGCCGCTCTTCGGCATGCGGCGAATGTTTTGCGTCGTGTTCATCCGCACGATCAGGCCCGAGCTCGCCGGATCACCGGAGATGATGATCTTCGTGTACTCCGTGCCGTTGTCGAAGAACGGCACGGCTGCATCGATGTCGACGGTGGTCAGGAAGGACGGGGTCGTGGCGACCGACGCGAGCTTCGTCGTGTCGAGCCGAACGTCCATCGGCGCGACGTCGAACGTCCCCGAGGTCGGGTTGTGACAGTGGCTACAGTTCGCATGCATGTAGCTGAGCGCGGCCCGCTGGACGGCATTGCCGGGGATCGGAAACCGCGGCGTCGTGCCGGGAGGATTCGCGGTCAACAGGTTCGCCGCGACGAGATCGTCGAGGTCGAGCAGGCCGGCCGGCGCCGCGAAGTCGAGCTGGATCGCCTGGAACCCGAGGACGCGGCTCGGGCGCAGGCCGTCGTGGCACTCCTTGCACTGGGCGCGCGACGGGATGTCGTGCGTGGTGCCGTTCGCGTTCTGCGAGCCGGTCGACACCGCGGTCGTCGCGTCCTGCGTTGCGTTCCACGCGTAGGCCACGAAGAACCAGGCGTTCGGGGCGTCGTCGTCGGCGAGGTTCTTGGTGATGAAGCGAGTCTCGACGCGCGTGCCGTCGCGCGTGAACTCCTTCCAGAACTTGGTCCCGACCGGGAACACCCAGTGGTTCATGTCGGTCGTGTCGATCTTGGTGCCGGCCGGCAGCTCCATCCAGCGCCGCTTCGTGGCGCCGTCTGCCCACAGCTCGAAGCGCGGGACGTACTCCTTCGCGTCGGGGTTGATGTCCGTGCACCCGGCATTCAGGCACAGGCCCGTGCCGTCGAGCGTCACCAGCGGATTTGCGTCGGGAGCCGCCATGTCGATCGCGACGTCGACCGGATCCGGGGCGGCGTCGACGAGCAGGGTCTTGTTATCGCCGCACGCCGACGCAGCTACGCACACGAGCACCCATCGCTTCATCGCCGCGATGTTATCACTCGACCGACCGGAGAATCGGTCACTGTGGAGGGGCGGTCACGGGGCGGCTGCGGTTGAACGCCGCGTCGAGCGCGCGGACGATCTTGTCCTTCGTCGTCACCAGATCCCCCGCCAGGTGACAGCCGCCCGCGCCGGGGTGCCCACCGCCCCCGAGCGACATGCACACCTTGCCGACGTCGACCCGATCGCTGCGCGATCGCATCGAGACCCGGACCCCGCCGCCCTTCGCGGTCGTCAGCAGCACGCCGACCTGAACGCCATCGGCGTTGCGGGCCCAGTTGACCATCCCCTCGATGTCCTCCCACGACGCGCGCGCACCTTCGACCATGTCGGTCGTCACGCTCAGCACGCCGACGCGTCCCGCACATTGCAGCTCGAGGGTCGAGAGCACGGATCCGAGGAGCCGCAGCTTGCCCGGGCTCGGGCGCTCCTCGAGCGAGGTGGCGATCGTCGACGGGACCACGCCGCGCCGGATCAGCTCGGAGCCGACGTGCAGCGCCTCGGCATTGGTGTTCGCGTGGCGAAACCCGCCGGTGTCGCTGATCAGCGAGACGTAGAGCGGGACCGCCGCTTCACTCGTGATCGGCCAGCCTTCGCGCTCGGCGATCCGGAACACGAGCACGCCGACGGCAGCGGCCGCCGGATCCCAGACCGGGATATCGCCGAACGGGTGACCGCTCGCGTGATGATCGAGCGTGATGAGCGTGCCGCAGACCTCGGGCGGCGGCAGCGTGTCGCCGAGCAGCGCGATGTCGGCGCAATCGACGACGACCGTACAATCGAACCGCTCGTCGAACGGGATCGTGTGGACCGTCGTCGGAACGAGCGGCAGCCACTTGTAGCGGCGCGCGATCGGATCGACCGAGTAGATGACGGCGGTCTTCCCCAGCGCGCGCAGCAGCGACGCGAGCCCCGCCATCGATCCGGTACCGTCGCCGTCGGGGCGGCGGTGACTCGTGAGCAGGATCCGGCTCGCCGTGCGCAGCACGTCGCACGCGCGCGCGAGCGCCTCCTCGACGTCGGGCACCGTGATCGGAGCGGTGACGCGCCGGGGCGTCGGGGGCTCAGGACCCATCCGGCTTGTCCTTCGACGGGTCGTCTCCGGCGCTCCCGGGGGTGCGACCGGCGGCCCTCGCCTTCTCCTCGTCCTCGCGCAAGATCGCCGCGATCTTGGCGCTGACATCGATCGAGACGTCGAGCGCGAACCGCAGCTCGGGTGCGTGTTGCAGCCCGATGCGTCGCGCGACCGGACCACGCAAGAAGCCGGCTGCCTTGGACAGCCCGACGAGCACGCCGTCGGCGGTGGCGTCGTCACCGATCACCGAGACGTAGACGTTGGCGACCGCCATGTCGACGTTGAGCTCGACCTTCGTGATCGTCACGAGCGTCGCGGCGCGAACGCGCGGGTCCTTGACCTCGGTTGCGACGAGCTCGGTGAGTACGTCACGCAACGCGTGCTCGACCCTGGCCTTGCGCTGACTCACGACCGAGCCTCCATCGAGTGACCCTACCTCGTGCCCTCTCGCGGTGCCAAGTGCGCGAACGAGCCGCCAGGCGAGCAAGTGCCCTTTGGGCGCCGGCGAGTCGTCAGGGGGTGCGCCTATTCGATGTCGTCACGCCAGGCGTCGGGAATCCAGTCGTCGCTGCCCACGGCCTTGTCGCCCGAGCCGGTGCGGTCGTCGATCGCGGGGATGGCGATCGGCGGGGCATCGAACGTCAGCGCATCCTTTGCGACGGCGACGACCTGCCCCCCGGACGCGGTCATCGCGACTCGCACGACCTCGTCGAGCAGCTCCATGGCCTGCTGGCGCTCGCGGCTCGCGACGGCGCAGCCGAGCTCGGCCAGCTGCCAGTTCTCGAGCTCGCCGACCTCGTTGACGACCACGCCGACTCGCTCGCGAACGCGGTCCTTGATCCGGCGGATCACCATCCGCTTTTCCTTGAGCGAATGGCTCTGGCCGATCACGACCGTGAGCTTGGCGATTCCGACGTACACGACTGGACCCCGGGTTGGACCCTGGGTCGGATCAGAGCTGCGCGGCTTCCTCGATGACCTCGTAGGCCTCGATGATGTCGCCCGTCTTGATCTCGTTCCAGCCGGCGATCATCACGCCGCACTCGTAGCCCTGTGCCACTTCGCTGACATCGTCCTTGAAGCGCCGCAAGCTGCCGGCCTTGCCTTCGTAGACCTGCACCGCGTCGCGGATGATCCGGAGGTGAGCCTTCCGGGTGATCTTGCCGTCGGTGACCATGCAGCCGGCGACCGTTCCCATCTTCGGGATCGAGAACGTCTCGCGGACCTGCAGCTTGCCCATCGCGACCTCGCGCTTGATCGGGGCGAGCAGGCCGGCCATCGCCGCCTTCACCTCGTCGAGCGCGTCGTAGATGATGTCGTAGAGCCGGATCTCGACGGCCTCCTGCTCGGCGAGCTTGGTGCTCTTGCCGGCGGGACGGACGTGGAACCCGAGGACGATCGCGCCACCCGCCTTCGCGAGGTTGACGTCGCTCTCGGTGATGCCACCGACCGCGGCCGCGATCACGTTGACCTTGACCTTCTCGGTCGACAGCTTCGTGAGGGCAGCCTTGAGTGCCTCCGCCGAGCCCTGGACGTCCGCCTTGAGGACGATCTTGAGCTCCTTGCTCGCGCCGACGGAGTTGCGCTCCATCATGCCTTCGAGCGAGACGCGCGTCTTCGAGCCGAGGTCGCGCTTGCGCTCCTGCTGGCGGCGGTGCTCGACGACCTGCTTGGCAACCTTGTCGTCTTCGGCTGCGTTCACCTGATCGCCGGCATCGGGGACCCCATCGAGACCGAGCACTTCGATCGGCGTCGACGGTCCTGCCTCCTCGAGGTTCTGACCGCGATCGTCGAGCATCGCGCGTACCTTGCCGAACGTACGACCGGCCACGAGGATGTCGCCGAGGCGCAGCGTGCCTTCCTGGATCAGGATGGTCGCCATCGGGCCGCGGTTGCGATCGAGGCGCGCCTCGATGACCACACCCGACGCCGACTTGTCCGGGTTCGCCCGGAGATCGAGCATCTCGGCCTGCACCGCGATCTGCGCGAGCAGGTTGTCGATGTTCGTGCCCTTGAGCGCCGACACGTTGACGTAGATCGTGTCGCCACCCCACTCTTCGGCGATGAGGCCGTGATCTGCGAGCTGCTGGCGCACGCGATCGGGTGCCGCGTCGTGCATGTCGATCTTGTTGACCGCGACGATGATCTTGACGTTCGCGTCCTTCGCGTGCGCGAGCGCTTCGATCGTCTGCGGCATCACGCCGTCGTTCGCCGCGACGACGAGCACCACGATGTCCGTGGCCTGTGCACCGCGAGCACGCATCTCCGTGAAGGCCTCGTGACCCGGCGTGTCGAGGAACACGATGTCGCCGTGACCCGGCGCCGCGACCTTGTACGCGGCGACGTGCTGCGTGATGCCACCGGACTCGCCTGCCGCGACCTTGGTCTTGCGGATCGCGTCGAGCAGCGACGTCTTGCCGTGATCGACGTGACCCATCACGGTGACGACCGGGGACCGGGTCTCCATCTTCTCGGTCTCGTCGCCCTTGTGCGTGAAGATGTCGTCTTCCTTGAAGGCGACGTTCTGCACCTCGTAGGCGAACTCGCCGGCGAGCAGCTGCGCGGTATCGAAGTCGATCGACGCGTTGATGTTCACGCCGGTCATGCCCATGCCCCAGAGCTTCTTCAGCACCTCGGGGGACTTGACGCCCATGCCACGTGCGAGATCCGCGACCGTGATCGTGTCTTCGATCCGGATGACGCGTTTGTGCTCGGCGGGGGTGGTGATGGTCGTCTGCTTGCCCTTCTTGCCGAGGGGCAGCTTCTTGCGGCCGAAGTCGCTACCTGGACCCGGACGTCCACCGGGACCACGGGGCCCACCGCGCTGCTGCTGCTGCGCGAACCGACCGCGGATCGGATTGACTGGCTGCGGACCGGGGGGTGGACGACCCGCGATCGCCGTGCGCTCGGTGATCTTGATGCGCGGGGGCAGCGAGATGACCGTGCCGACGGCAGGACGCGAGGGATCGCGAGGCGCCGCGGCGACGACGGGCGCTGCCTCCGGCTCGACTTCGGGAGGCGCATCGGGCGGCCGCTCGGCGGTACGCGCACGGGCTCGCTCGAGCTCGAGCTCGAAGCGGCTTCGTGCACCACCGGCAACTTCCTCGACGGTACGCGGACCCTGCGGCGCGAGCGGCGGGGCGTCCGTACCGGGAGCCGAGCGCACGCGCGCCGGCAGTGGAGTCGACGGCGGCGGCTCGACCGACGGTGGGCGATGCGACGAGACACCCGAAGCAGAGGACTGCTGCTGCATGCCGCGGTCATTGCCACCGGACCGAGCCGGCTCGCCACCACGGGCCACGACCTGCGGACCGGGGAGGATCACGCGTGAACGCGGTGCTGCGGATCCGCCGCCTCCCGCGCTCTGTTGCTCCGAAGGCCTCGGCTCGCGCATGTCGCGGACCTCACTGCGGACCGAAGTCCGTACCACTGGCTCCGGCGGCGGAGCCACCACTGGCGCGACCGTGACGGCGGGGGTCACCACGCGGACGGGCTCGACGGCCTCGACGACCGGCGGTGCAACGCGGAGCTCGGGCGCCGGCTGCTCTGGCGGGCGCGGCGGCTCGCGGTGCTCCGGCGCGGGAGCCTCGACGACAACGACCGGCGGCTTCGCCGGCGGTGCCTCGGGGGTGATCGACGCAGCGACCGACGGCGTGACCGGCGCGACCGGCATAGGCCGAACGATCTGTGGTGCTGGACGCTCGACGTGCCGCACGACGGGCTCGGGATGACGCACGACGGGTGCCGGACGTGGCGCCTCGACATGAACCGGCCGGGCCGCTTCCGACGGTCCCGAACCATCGGCAACCCGACGACGAACCACGGGAGCCGGGGTGGGTGGCGCTCCGGCAACGCCGCGCGACGGGGCCTTGGCCTCGTGATCGGTCGACTCGCCGGAAGCCTCGGAAGCCTTGTCACCGGTAGAACGGCGACGAAGCACCGTTCCCGAGGACAGCTTCTGGGTCTGCGCCGGTGCAGTGACCGACGCTTTTTCCTTTTCGAGCGAGCGTTTGATCCGGGCTACATCGTCGGCATCAAGCGATGACATGTGATTGTTCACCTCAAGACCGAGTGCACGGATCTTCGCAATGAGGTCCTTGTTGGGGATCCCGACCTCTTTGGCTATCTCATACACGCGCATCTTCGCTCCGGTCATCCTTCGCCTTGTTCCGAGGAGGAGTTTCTACAGTCTTTGCACCTGCAAGGCCAGGGCAGAGATCGTCGGGGTTTTCACCAGGATCCCCTCCAGCGGAGGGAGGCGAATTGTCGTCGACCCGTGACATCTCGGACACGATCCGCCGGACGTCGTCCGCGGAGACACTGCGGCGCAGGCTCCGAGCGAGTCCAGGAATCGTCACGCAAGCAACTAGTCGATGTACATACGCGCCCCGACCGGGCACGCGACGGGCGGTATCCAGCACCAGGCGCGAGCCGACGAACGCAACGCGCGCGAGGGCGCTCTGCGGAACGACGGCGCGACACCCGGTACAGGTCCGCTGGGGAACATGGACGCTCAGGACGAGACCTCCGAGAGCCAGCTGATCGCGCGCTGGCGTAGCCTGGCGAGATCACCCATATCGATGCCGGTCGACGTGGCGACCTGCTCGATCGGCGTACGGATGAGATCCTCGGGAGAGTGGATGTTCGCCTGGGCGAGCACGACGAGCACATCCTCGTCGACGCCATCGAGCTCCATGAGCTGCTGGCCACCCGACAGGCTGGACCGACGCTCCGCTTCCTTCGTCGCCGTCTCGCGGCGCCGGCCACCCGAGGCGATATATGCCTGAGCTGACTCGATGATCCGGCGAGCGCCCTCGACACCGCCGATGCCCGGCAAGCCCGCGAGCTCGTCGACCGCAGCGCGGCTGAGCTCGGAGACCGAGCGCCAGCCGAGCTTGAACAGCGTCTCGCCGACCGGGCCCTCGAAGCCCGCACCGTCGATCGCCGCCGTGATCTGCTCCTTCGCACGACGCTCGAGCTCGTAGATCTTCGACTCCGAGTGGATGTCGATGCGCCAGCCGGTGAGCTGCGACGCGAGCCGGACGTTCTGGCCCTTCTTGCCGATCGCGAGCGAGAGCTTGTCGTCGGGGACGATCAGCTCCATGCGATGGCCTTCGGCGTCGATGATCACGCGCGACACTTCGGCGGGTGCGATCGCGTTGCACACGAAGCGAGCCGGATCGTCGTCGTACGGGACGATGTCGATCTTCTCGCCGCGTAGTTCCTGCACGACGGCCTGCACGCGGCTGCCCTTCATGCCGACGCACGCGCCGACCGGATCGACATCGCGATCGCGAGACGACACGGCGATCTTCGCGCGCGCACCGGGCTCGCGCGCCGAGCTCTCGATGCGAACGATCTTCTCGTAGATCTCGGGGACCTCTTGCTCGAACAGCTTCTCGAGCAGCCCCTTGTGCGTGCGAGACAGGATCACCTGCGGGCCACGCGCGTTGCGATCGATGTCGAGGCAGTACGCCTTGATCGAATCGCCGACGCGGTAGCTCTCGCGCGGCACCTGCTCGCGCATCGGCAGCACGGCTTCCGCCTTGCCGATGTCGACGACGAGCGCGCCACGTTCGAAGCGTCGCACGATGCCCGAGATGATCTCGCCCTTGCGATCCTTGAACTCGTTGTAGACATTGTCGCGCTCGGCCTCGCGAACGCGCTGGTAGATCACCTGCTTCGCCGTCTGTGCGGCGATGCGGCCGAACTTCTTGCTCGCGTTCTTGAGGTCGATCAGCGTGCCGAACTTCTCGTCCTGCTCGCGCGCGCGATCGTCATCCTCGGAGCGGTAGAACACCTGGAACAGGAGCTCGTCGCCGAGCTCGGCCTCGAGGCCCGCCTTGTGCGCCTCCGCGACCGTGATCTCGCGTCCCTCGATCGCATCGTCTTCCTCGACGACATTGACGATGAGGAAGAGATCGACCGAGCCGGTCTCGGCGTTGAACTTGGCCTCCATCTCGCGGTTCATGCCAAACGTGCGCTTGGCCGCGGTGAGGATCGCCTGCTCGAGCGCGTTGATGAGCACGCTCTTGTCGATGTTCTTGTCCCGGCCTACTTGCTCCAGGACCATGTCCAGCTTGGCTTCCATTGGAAAGCTCCGTGTTCCTTGTTCGTCTCAGTCGTTCGTGCTCGGGCCCTGATCGGGTCCCGAGTTTTGAGGGGGGTTGTTGGTCGATTTCTTCTTCGAGGGGCGGTGGCCCGGCTTGATCGGCTTGGGGGCCCGCCCGCCGATCCCGCTCTTGCCGTGCATGACGGCATCCCAGTCGGGGACGAGCTTGGCGTGGTCGATGTCGTCGATCGGGAGCTGGAACGGCTGTCCGTCCACCTCGATGATGACGTTGGTTCCCTCGACGCCGCGCAGGACTCCGCGGAAGTTGCGGCGCTCGCCCGACGCAGTGGGCAGGCCGACGGCCATCTGGATCTTGGCATCGCTGCCGGCGAACCGTGCGAACTGCTTCGCGGTGCGCAGCGGACGATCGATGCCGGGCGAGCCGACCTCGAGGCTGTACGCCTGCGTGATCGGGTCGTCGACGTCGAGCACGGCCGACAGCTCGCGCGAGAGGTTCTCGCAGTCGGTCAGATCGACGCGATCCGCCGGGACTTCGCCGAGATCGACCCCCTCGGGGATCGGTCGGTCGATACAGACTCGCAACACCCACCCGCCCTGCTCGAGCAGGAAGCGCAGATCGACCAGCTCGTAACCCGCTGCTTCGCAGACGGGCTCGACGATGGTGATCAGGCGTTGTTGGAGTGGTCGGGACATGATTTTGAGCGAAAAAAAAGGTGGCCGAAGGGCCACCTCTACCGCCGAGCAGTTGAAGCTGCGGGATGGGTACCACCACCCGTCAAAGAGGGCAAGTGATGTTCTCCGCTCAGAGCAGATGGGCGGATCGGCT
>Ga0299915_10000279_pt1 | contig 40674 bp, 35 predicted proteins | sample RVTome_13_FD_200263 | JGI IMG/M metagenome (GOLD analysis project Ga0299915, IMG submission 200263) | Soil microbial communities from uranium-contaminated site in the Upper Colorado River Basin, Wyoming, United States - RVT92D227 (version 2) ...
CCCACACGAAGTAGTCATGGTTGCCGAGCACCGCGAGCACGCGCGGCGCACGCAACCCACCGAGCTGCTCGGCGGCGAGCGCCACCTCGTGACGGCGCCAGCACACGTAGTCGCCGGTGAGCACGATCAGATCCGGCTTTGCCGCGTTCGCGGCCTCGATCGCCGCTCGGATGTGCGACGCGGGAGTCATCTTCCCGACGTGGATGTCCGAGAGCTGGGCGATCCGCACGCCGTCGTGGCGGGGATCGAGCCGAGCCACGTGGACTTCGTGCTCGGTGACCCGCGGCGGGACGGGAGCTGGCATCCGGGCACTGTGGGGCGACGGCCCGCGCTTGGCAATGCGTCGCGATCTACGCAGGGCGTGTAGATCGCTTTGCATCCCAGGGTTTTGCCTGGCAGCATGTTCGAACATGGCTGCAGCGGCTCGTCTCAATCCTGCTGATGCCCGCATCCCTTGCCCGATGTGCGGAGGGTTGATCCATCCGATCGCGGGCAAGTGCAAACACTGCAAAGGGGACCTGAGCGCGCTGCGCTCCAATCGCCCGGCCGCGGCTGCCTCGCTGCCGGCGCTTCATGCGCACGGCAACGTGCAGATGATCAACGCGCGGCCCGGCAGCCACCTCAACGGATATCACCCACCGGCTCCCGCGCCTCACGGACCCACGCAGCACACCAACGGACACGCGAACTACGTCCCGGTGCCGCAGGCCGCCGCGCACGTCGCGATGATGCCGGTCCACGACCCGGTGCTACGTGGCGCCCAGCTCGATGGCACCCAGCCGATCCTGCCGCCCCGCCCGACCGGCCGGATGCACGCCGCACAGACCCCGCGCGCGAGCTGGTGGAAGAGCTGGCCGCTGATCGTCATCGTGCTCGCGATGCTCGCGATCGTCACCGCCGTGATCCTCATGGTGTGGCCTCCCGGCGGGCCGACCGACCAGGGCGTCAAGAACGGGAAGCTATCTCCACCCGCACCCGAGCGCATGGATACCAACCCGCTCGTGCCGCATTCGCCGCCTCGCTCGGGTGATCCGTGGAGCGCGCCCAAGCCGGCCGATCCGCCCAAGCCAGACATCACTCCCGACATCGACATCCCCGATGATCCCGATGTCGACGATCCGCTCGATCCCACCGGCAGCGGCAGCTTCGGCGGCCTCTCGGGCAGCGGCGCCATCATGATGTCGATGATGCGTCATGCCTGCGATCGCGCGGCGTCGTGCGGCCAGCTCGACTCGATGCTCAAGGACTACTGCGACATGACGAAGAAGCTGCCGAACCCACCGGCACCCGCGAGCTGCCCTTCCGCGGCCCGCTGCCTCCAGCACATCGATCAGATGAGCTGCAGCGGCGGCTTCGACGATATCAACGCGCTGTCTTCGGTGATGTACAAGTTCCAGGACTGCGTCGAAGCGATCAGCTGCTGACGCGAGGCGCGCGCGGTAGCATGCGCGCGTGAACATCCCGTTCGAGATCTTTCGCACCCCGGCGACGATGCGTGCGCGGGCCTCCGATCTGCGACGCGATGGCCGGCGCATCGCGGTCGTGCCGACGATGGGTGCGTTGCACGAGGGCCACCTCGCCCTGCTTCGCTCGGCACGCGGCAAGGCCGACGTCGTGATCCTGACGATCTTCGTCAACCCGACGCAGTTCGGGCCGGCCGAGGATCTGTCGCGCTATCCACGTGACGAGGCCGGTGACCTCGCGAAGGCGCGGACCTGCGGGATCGATCTCGCGTTCTGCCCCGATCGCGAGGCGATGTATCCAGTCGGCGCGCAGACGTTCGTCGAGGTGCGCGAGCTGCAGCAGCCGCTGTGCGGAGCGAGCCGGCCCGGGCACTTCACGGGCGTCACGACCGTCGTCACGAAGCTGTTCAACGCGACCCTGCCGCACCTCGCGGTGTTCGGCGAGAAGGACTACCAGCAGCTCGCGATCATCCGCCGCATGACGCGGGACCTCGACTTCGCGATCGAGATCGAGAGCGTGCCGATCGTGCGCGAGCCCGATGGCGTCGCGCTGAGCTCGCGCAATGCGTACCTGTCACCCGAGCAACGGCTCGCGGCGCGCGCGCTATCGGCCGGGCTCGCCGCCGCCGAGGCCGCGTGCAAGGCAGGCGAGCGAGCCGCCGCTCGGCTCGTCGCCGCCGCGCGTGCACCGATCGAGGCCGAACCGCTCGCGCGGATCGACTACGTCGAGCTTCGCGATGCCGAGGAGCTGACCCCCGTCGTCGTGGTCGACCGACCGGTGGTGCTCGCGATGGCGGTGGTCATCGGCACGACGCGCTTGATCGACAACCGCGTCCTTCGCTAGAAGCCGCGCGCCGTGAGATCGAACGCGACCTGACGCCAGAACCGCTGGGGATCGAAGCTCGTGCTCGGATTGGGTCGCCCGGTGGTCATCCGACCGATCTCGTCCGAGTGATCGGCGGGGACGCAGCCCAAGAAGTTGCCCCACTTCGCGCTCGCGACCGTCACCATCCCGTCGTGCGGATCACCGGCGGACCCGTGCCCCACGATCGAGGTGAACGGTGCGAACTCGAGCCGCATCTTGTCGAACGTACCCGGCAAGATCGACAGCTTGCCTTCGCAGACGCTCTTGACCGCAGCTCGCTCGCGATCGGCGCCGCGTCCCAGCAGGCTCGCGACGCCGGACCATGACTGGTAGTAGACGCGCGCGTCGTCGACGTTCTGCGCGTTGAACCGCGCCGCGTTCTTCTCCGCCATCGCTTCGAGCGCCCCGCGCAGATCGGGGTTCTGTCCGACGTCGCTGACCGCCGCGCCGATCAGCCTGGCGAACGCGTTGAGGAGCGGATCGCCCGGATTCAGGGACAGCGCGAGATCTGCCAGCGCCGCGCCGCGGTGGGGCGTCGACATCGTGGTCAACGACGCGACTCGATCGCCGTAGCCCAGCGTCGAGATGACGTAGCGCGCATCGAGCCCACCCATCGCGTGCGCGATGATGTTGACCTTCTCGGCGCCGGTCGTCAGCAGCACGCGATCGATCGTCTGGCGCAGCACCTCGCCGCGCGCCTCGACCGACGCGAACGGCGGTACCTGCTCCTGGAACACGACGTGGTCATCGGCGACGAGCGCCTCGCGGATCCCCGAGTACGTCAAGATCCAGTCGCGTCCTCCGGCCAGCCCGTGGTGCAACACGATCGGATAGCGAGTCGCCGAACCGGCGGGCTCCGATCCCAGCACCGGGCAATCCGAATCGAGCGAGCGGCAGAACCGATCGCAGACTCCATCGCCGTACCAGCCGGCGATCGAGCACCAATCGATGCCATCCTCCTTGCCCGCCTCGGCCTCCTGCGCGGCCTGGGCCTTGTCGAATTCGGGCGAATCGTCTTCGGTCGTACAACCCGAGATCACGACGAGAGCGAGCAAGCTTCCGCGTACGTTCATGGCGCCCCAACAGGCAAGCGACGCGCCAGACCGCCGGCACTTCGAGGCCAAGAAAACCTGACAGTTCCTATGCGAGTCAGTGGCAACTCGAGTTGCCGGCTGGCGACCTGAGTCGCCGGGACCGTCGCAATTCAACGGGTTGCGCCGTGAGATGACCGCGGCCAGTCGAGGCAGCCCTCAGGCTGTAGAACGAGTCGTTCCGATGACGAAGGCTCGCGGATCGATCCGCGAGCCTCGAGCAACCCGCACCAACCCGACAGGTCTGGATGCAACGCGGGTCGGTCGCCCCTGTCGTAGCAACGATGCAACGCCGGATCTTTGTCATCGCCGGTCTCGTTGCCGTGATCGCGCTCGTGGTGTGGCAGCGCCGCGGTGACAACCACGCGACGTCGACGAACGGCGCCACCACCGGCTCGTCGAGATCGGCCGCAGGCTCGACCGTCGGGGCGCGGCCGCGGGTCGATCCGAAGTCGCTGGTGCGCGGCTCGCTCGCCGGAGTCGTCACCGAGGATGGCAAGGTCCCGATCGGCGGCGCGCGTGCGTGCGCCACCGGGCACTCGGACGAGCTCGCCCCCGATCTCCTGCGCGAGCCGACGTGCGTCACGGCCGACGCGCAGGGCAAGTTCAAGATCACCGGCCTGTATCCGGCGAAGTACACGGTCAGCGGGGCGGCGCGAACGTATCGCCCGGCGGTGCATCACCCCGGTGGTGATCGCAAGAAGACCCAGGTCCAGCTCGTCGCCGCCGAGCACAAGACCGGCATCGCCATCGCGCTGCGTCCCGGCGGCGTCGAGGTCACCGGGGTCGTCAACGATCTGACGGGCGGTCCGATCGCGAACGCGCGAGTGTGGGCGCGCGAAGCCTGGGGCGATCGCGGGTACGCGGCGACGACGACCGAGACCGACGCGCAGGGGAAGTTCTCGCTGTGGGTGAAGCCGGGCGAGCTCGGGGTCAGCGCGAGCGCGGACGGCTATGCCGACAGCTCGGAGTCGGTCCGCGCGCCCGGCAAGCTCGAGCTGTTGCTCACCCCGGAGTCGTCCCTCGCGGGCACGGTGGTCGACGCCGCCACGAACCAGCCGGTCGAAGGTGCACGCGTGACGGTCGGAGCCGCGGACTGGGGATGGGACGACGGCGCCAGCGCGGTGTTCACCGATGGGCAGGGCGCGTTCCGGATCGATCGCCTCACGCCCGGCCGCTACGTCGCCGCGTCGCGCACGGCACGAGGCTATGGACGTACCGAGGGCTCGGCGCTCGTGGGGCTCGGCCAGCACGTCGACGGCGTGATCGTGAAGCTGTTCCCCGCCCGGCGCATCGACGGCAAGGTCGTGATCTCGACGACGAACCAGCCGTGCGAGGAGCCGAGCGTCTCGCTGCGCGAACCCGCGAAGAACAAGTGGGTCGAGACGCGCCGCACCACCGGCGGCAGCGTCTACGCCGACGGCGTGCTGCCCGGCAAGTACCAGGTCTCGGTCCGCTGCGATGGCTACCTGTCGCACGAGAAGTACGAGCCGATCACGATCGCAGACCAGGACGCGACCGGCCTCGTGTGGGAGGTCGATCCCGGCGCGACGATCCGTGGCCGCGTGCTCACGAAGACCGGCGATCCCGTCGAGGGCGCGGACATCTACGCGCGCACGATCGGAGGTCCTCCGCGCGCGAAGGGTGGCGGCGATGGCACGGACTCCGATCGCGAGGGCCGCTACGAGCTCGGCGGCCTGCGAGCCGGCACGTACAAGATCGATCTCAGCTCGGATCGCGGGCTGTTTCCGCGCGACGGCGTCAAGGTCGAGATCGCCGCCGGTGCCAGCGTGGAGCGCGACCTGACGATCGAGGACGGCGGCTCGATCAAGGGCACGGTCGTCGATGCCGAGGGCAAGCCGGTCGCCGGCATCGAGGTCGGCGCACGCGCGATGACCGCGCAGTGGGGCGGCGACAACGGCAAGTCCGACGACGCCGGCAACTTCACGTTGCATCCGATCCGCGCGGGCGACTATCGCGTCACCGCGAGCCGCAGCTGGAGCGATCAACTTCGCAAGCCCGGGACGACGGACGACTCGAAGCAGGGCGAGAAGATCAGCGTCCGCGCGAACCAGATCGCGACCGTTCGCCTCGTCGTGGAGTCGCAGTCCGCGGGCATCAAGGGCATCGTGGTCGATGCCGACGGCAAGCCGGTGGCCGACGCGTTCGTCTCGGCGGCGCGCGAATCCGATGCCGCCGGCGCGCAGAAGTCGAGCGTCGGTCAGACGCGGTGGAACTGGAACGAACAGCCGGTGCTCACGAGCACCGAGGGCGCCTTCACCGTGACCAAGCTGTCGCCCGGCTCGTACACGGTGCGCGCGTATCGCAAGGGCGGCGGCGAGGCCGTGGCCGAGCACGTCGCGACCGGCGCCACGGCGAAGCTCCAGATCAAGTCGACCGGCACGGTCGAGGGCACGGTGCGGGTGAAGCACGGCACGGTGCCCGACGAGCTCGAGGTCGAGGTGAAGGATCTGACGACGGGGTTCTCGCGCGAAGAGAGCTTCTTCAAGACCGGCGGCCGCTACGTCATCCGCGACGTCCCCAAGGGCCACTTCGAGATCGAGGCGAAGGCCGAGGGCGGCAACAAGCAAGTCGAGCTCGAGCTCGCCGAGGGTGAGTCCCGGACGATCGATCTCGAGCTCGACGCGCTCGTCTCGATCACCGGCCGCCTCGTCGAGCTCGGCACGACCAGGCCCGCCCCGAACGTGCGGATGCTGGCGATGCTCGCGAAGGGCGGCGGCGGCTTCTCGTTCAGCATGGACGACGACCAATCGAACATCACCGACGAGGCCGGGCGCTTCACGGTGAAGCACGTCCCGACCGGCAAGCTGCAGATCCGCGCCTGGCCGAAGGACTCCTCGGACAGCGACTATGCCAGCGCCACGGTCATCCGCACCGTGGAGGGCACCGGGACGGTCGACATCGGCGAGATCGGCATCCTCAAGAAGCGCGTCAAGCGCGGCGATCCGGTCGGCGAGCTCGGCGTCAACTTCGCGCAGCAGCCACGCGACACCGCCCCGGAGAAGCGCGAGCTGAAGATCAGCTTCATCGATCCGCAGGGCGCCGCCGCGAAGACCGAGCTCAAGGTCGGCGACGTGTTCAAGACGATCGACGGCATCGACATCAGCGGCGAGAATTCGGGGATGGCGGGTGGGTTGATGCGCGCGCCGCCGGGCACCAAGCTCGCGCTCGGGCTCGCACGCGGCGTCGTCGTGACCGTCGTGCTCGCCGCGCCGTAAGCCGGACGGGTTACGATGCGTTGTAGGAGTGTCATGAAGTCCAACTGGATCCTGTCTGCAGTGGCGCTGACGAGCTGCTGGAAGGCATCGGGAACCGTCGAACCCAGGCCCCCGACGGCCGGGAATGTCGACGTCGAGATCGCCAGCGTCACGCTGGCCGATGATTGCGACACGCCGATCGCGACCACCGCTGGCTCGCGCCTGGACTCGACCGCCGATTCGTCGATGACCCAGGCGGGCGCGCGCGTTGGCGGCGGGTGCGAGCAGACGACGATGCAGCTGTCGCTCCGCAGCGCTCCAGCCGGCGCACAGCCGACGCAGATCCGGATCAAGAAGGTCGAGCTGCTCGGACCCGACCACCAGCCGCTCGGCACCCTCACCTCCCGCGCGCCGACGCTGTGGACCGACGCCGGCCAGTACCAGGACTGGAACCAGACGATCGATCCAGGTCAAACGCTGGCTGCGAGCTACAAGCTGAGCGCGCCGGACTGGAGCGCCGTGCCCGGCGGCCGATGGTCTCCCGCCACCCAGACGTACCTGATTCGCGTCACGCTCGAGGTCGGCACGCAGGAACGGACCGTCGAGAAGCAGGCCATCATCCGCGCGATGATGGACCCCGACGTCGTCACCTGAGCCAACGCCGATGTAGGTCTCGCGCGCTCGAGGTTTGTTTGCGACTCGCTCCGGGTGGCCACCTCTCCTCTGTGAACGGGGCAAGGTCCCCGAGAGGCCTGGATGCGCATCATCGGAATCGTCTTCGCAGTGCTGGTCGCCACGGGTTGTCTCCCGCTTCCCCCCACGGGCACGTACGGCGCCTACGCCACGGTCGGCACGACCGGCGTCTACATCAACGGTCAGGAGATGGGCGCCAGCGACAAGGCGCAGCTCGACGACCTGGTCGGAGGCACCGTGCCGGCTGGTCGCTACTATGTCGACGCGACCGGCATGATGGGCGTCGAGGGTGGTGCACCGATGGTGAACCTCGTCGCCCTCGCCCGCGCCCGTGGTGGCAATGGTCGTAGCGGTGGCGATTTCAACATGTACAGCCGGGACACCTCCGGCAACGGCAGCTCGATCGTGAGCCAGGGCAAGTGCACGATCCTGAGCACGCCGACCGGCTCGTTATCGTCCGGCTGCTGATCGATCCGGTGGATCGCTACGATGTACTGTAGAGCCGGATGGATCTTCGCGACGCGTATCGCGTGCTGGAGCTCGCGGTCGGCGCGAACGAAGCAGCGGTTCGCGACGCGCGCAAGACGCTCGCGAAGGTGTGGCATCCCGATCGCCACGCGAACGATCCCGAGCTCCAGAAGCGCGCGCAGATCAAGCTCGCCGAGGTGAACGAGGCCTTCGCGCTCGTCCGCGCGGCGGGCTTTCCGGCGTCGGCTCCCGCGGCAGCTCCGAAACCGGCGGCAGCACCCGCGCCCCCACCCCGCGCTGCCGACCCGAGGCCGGAGCTCGAATTCGTCCCGCCGCGCCGCGTGCGCTGGTCGGTGATCTTCTTGGTGGTCGCCGCGGTCGGCGTCGGGACGTACTTCGCGATCGTCAAGCTCGGCGGCAAGTCGGAAGCGAAGGTCGGCCAACCCGACCCGGTCCCCGATCGGCCACCGACCACCGATGCGAGGATCGTCGTGACATCGCCCGAGCCGGCGGATGCAGCCGAAGCATCGGGCGGTACGTTCGGGCTCGGCGCGACGCGCGACGAGGTCCGCGCGGCGCAGGGTGCCCCCCGCCGGATCGACAAGGTCATCGACGAGGACTGGCGCTACGGCATGTCCGAGGTCACGTTCGACCCGCGGACCGGCACGGTGATCGGCTGGTCACAGCGCGACACGCGGCTGAACGTCAAGCTCGAGCCACGCGACGCCGTCGTGGCTGCGAAGGCTCGGGCCGCCGGTGGCTTCACGCGCGGCTCGACCAAGGACGAGGTCATCGCCGTCCAGGGCACGCCGACCGCGATCGACACGGTCGTCCACGAGACCTGGCGCTACGACCACTCGAGGATCGACTTCGACCAGGCCGGCCAGGTCACCGGCTGGAACGACTTCGACGACAATCTCCACATCCGCGAGTAGAGATCGGGCCGATCGCACATCAGGAGATCTACGCGGCGAGCGCGCGCTCGTGCTCCGGTGGGACAGTGGAGCCTCGAGCCACGCTTTTCATCGAGCTTGGCTCTGTTAGAGTTCGCTCGAGGCTGACCATGATGACCCTGCGCGTTGGTGTGTTGGTGCTTGTCGCCGTTTTGGGCTGCAAGAAGGACTCTTCGATCGATCAGGCGCTGCCAGTCGAGCTCAAGCCGAAACCGGCCATCGTGGACTCGAGCAAGCTGAAGGCGCCCGCGCTGTTCGCGCACATCCCGGCGGATTCGCCGTACGTGATCGGATCGTTCGAGGCGGTGCCGCTCGACTACTACGCGAAGATGAAGCGAGCGCTCGGGCCGTCGGTCGACCAGATGCTGCGTCAGCTCCGCGCGCTTGCCGAAGATGACGGCAAGCCGAGCGTGCTCGATGCCATCCTCGACGAGCTCGACGGCAAGCTCACGTCCCAGGGCCTCGAGTCGCTCGGATTCTCGGCAACGCCACGATTCGCGATCTATGGCCTCGGCCTGCTACCCGTCGTGTTCCGGCTCGAGGTGAAGGACCACAAGGCCGTGCAAGCGACGATCGAGCGGGTCGCGAAGAAGGGCGGTGCGACGCTGCCGGCAACGGCGACGCGCGATGGACGCGACTACTGGCGAGTGCCGTCGCGCGAGCTGGACGTCGTCGTCGCGCTCGGTGACAACCAGCTCGTCATCGCGATCGGTCCGGCTGCCTCGATCGATCAGTCGCTTCCGCTCATCCTCGGCACGGAGCAGCCGCCGCAGAACATGGCGGACGGCAAGGCACTCGCGGACCTGATGTCGAAGCACGGGTTCGGTCCACACCTCGTCGGCTTCGCCGACACCAAGCGGATCGCGATGCAAGCGTTCACGTTGGCGGGCGTGCAACCGAGCGCCGCGTGCACCACCGAGATCGATCGCCTCGCGTCGAACATCCCGCGCATCGTGATGGGCTACAGCGAGATCAGCACGAAGCGCGCATCGGGCGGCGCGGTGATCGAGCTCTCGCAGGCCTGGATCGACGAGCTCAAGGCGCTCAAGACCGAGGTCCCTGCGCTCGGCGCGGCCCTGTCCGACGAGCCGCTCGTCGCGATGGGCGGCGGCCTCGACCTCGCGAGGGCCTACCGGCACGGCCAGTCGCTCGTCTCTATGCTGAACCGGCTCGGCGAGGCGTGTGACTCCGCGAAGCTGCGCGAGACCGCCGAGCACCTCGGGACCGCGATCATGCGGCCGCTCCCCGAGCCGATCGCGAAGATCACCGGAGGCGTGATCGCGATCCAGGACATCTCGTTCAGCGCGAAGAGCCGCAAGGGCATCCCGGACTCGGTCGAGGCATTCGCGTTGCTGGCCTCGACCGACGCGAAGGGCCTCGTCGAGGCTGCGATGGACCTCGCACCCGCGCTGAGCGCCCTGGGCCTCGAGACCGACGGCAAGCTCCACGAGGTCGGCGGAGGCATGCTGCCGATTCCCTTCGCAGTGCTCGCGGGGGTCGGCGACCGCGCGGTGGTCCTCGCGATCGGTGACAAGGGCAAGCGACTCGCGAACAAGGCGATCGACGCCCCCGGCAACAGCAAGGTGCCGTTCTTCGTCATGAGCTACGACTACGGCAAGTTCCTCGCGCTGCGTGCTCGGATGCCGGACGCGTTCGGCGCCGACGAGCCCGCGATCGACCAGGACGTGAACCGCCGGCTGTCGGAGCTGTTCGGTCGCGCCGGCGCGAGCGTCGACATCAACGACAAGGGCCTCGTCATGTGGGGCACGATCGAGATGAAGTGAGCTACGCGGCGCGGGCGATCGCGCCGAGCTTCGCGGCCAGTCCGAGCCGATAGAACCGCCGCAGCTCGCCGAGCATCTCCGGGATCCGGTTGCGCGCGACGAACGTCTGCTCGAGGTAGGTCGTGTAGCGGAGCGCGTTGTCGTTCGCGGCGCGATAGCGATCGTGCTCGTCGTGATCGAGATCGGCGTCGTACTCGCAGTTGCCGAACAGCCGGTGGCGCAGCGTCTTCGACATGCCCGGTTCGGTCGCGAGCAGACACGTGACGTACTTGTCGACCTCGGCCTGGAGCTCGAGCTCGAGCTGAGTGACCGGCCGCTCGGCGCGCGCGCAGCACACCGCATAGATGAAGTGGCTGACGCCTTCGACCGCGAGCAGGAAGTCGCCGAGGTTGTGATCGCCGAGCCGGTGACCGGGGTCGTTGGCGAGGAGGTTCGCGAGCGCCGACGGATCGATGAACAGCGCGAGCGACATCTCACCCCCGTCCTCGCAGACGAGCAATTGCTCGCGCGGCCGGCGTACGGGGGCGAGCTCGTCGCGTAGCTCGTGCCCGATCACGAAATCTCCAACCTCGACCCCCGTATCGACGCGGTACAGCGACTCGAGCCCGCGTTGCACGCGGGACAGGGTCTGCACTACTGGAACGCCTTGGTACCCGGATCGACGAGGATCCCGGCCTCCTTCAGCTTCTTCTCGACCCACTCGTCGCGCGTGCGCAGCCAGATCTCGTACAGCCGTCCGATGTCGGTGGTCGCGCCGAGCTCGGCGATCGCGATGCGCTTGCGAACCATCGCGAGCACGTCGACGAACTCGGGGAACTTCGCGGACAGCTCCTCGTAGACCTCGGTGATCGACTTGCCGCCGCCGAGCTGGCGGGCCAGCTGCGAGTACGCGTTCTGGCCGATCCCGACGTAGTACTCGACGTCGACCAGCGACCGGGTCAGGGACTCGGCAAAGAACCCGGCCACATAGAGCGACGTGTCGCCCACCTGCTTCAGGGTGCGTACACGCTCGCCGGGGTCCGAGCTCGGCTGCGCGAGCTTGAGGCCCAGCGGCTCATCGGTGAGCCGGGCCCGCGTGAAGTCGCCCAGCAGCCCGACCAGGTACCAGCTCGCCGGTTCGGAGGCATCGATATCGACTTCCGTGAGCGCATCGGTCACCACCTCGTGAAAGAACTCATCCACCGAGGCAGCCAACGTGACGTCCATGATCTGATCTTCGGCGATCCTGCGGGGGAAGCAAGATCTCTACTGGTTCTGTGCGTTTAACACGGCTCCGGAATCAGGTTCATCGCACGGAGTCGGTGTGGGTTAACGCGCGACGTCAGCGCGCACGTAGTCGCCAGTGAAATCGGCCTCCTAGCCCCTTGCGCGAAACGGATGGTCGCCTTACCAACGCGCCTGTTAGCAGTCGCCCGCGGTGAGTGCTAACAAAGTTCCCCCGCCAGATTCTTACAGGAGAAGCCCCATGAACGTCCGTCCACTACAGGATCGCATCCTGGTTCGCCGTGTCGAGGAGGTCGAGAAGACCCGCGGCGGCATCATCATCCCCGACTCCGCCAAGGAGCGCCCGCTGGAGGGCAACGTGATCGCCGTCGGCACGGGCAAGCGCCTCGAGGACGGCACGCTCGTTCCACTCGACGTCAAGGCGAACGACCGGATCCTGTTCGGCAAGTACGCCGGCACCGAGATCAAGGTCGATGGAATCGACCACATCATTCTGCGCGAGGACGAAGTCCTTGGCGTGATCGAGAAGTAAGGAGCACGTCATGGCTGCCAAGGAAATCATCTTCGACGAGAAGGCTCGCACTCGCGTCATGGCGGGCGTCGACACGCTCGCGAACGCCGTCAAGGTCACGCTCGGCCCGCGTGGCCGCAACGTCGTGATCGAGAAGTCGTGGGGCGCCCCGACGGTCACCAAGGACGGCGTCACCGTCGCCAAGGAGATCGAGCTCGAGAACAAGTTCGAGAACATGGGCGCGCAGATGGTCAAGGAGGTCGCCTCCAAGACCTCCGACACCGCCGGCGACGGCACGACCACCGCCACGGTGCTCGCGCAGTCGATCTACCGCGAGGGCTCGAAGCTCGTCGCGGCGGGTCACAACCCGATGGAGCTCAAGCGCGGCATCGACGTCGCCGTCGCCGCCGTCATCGAGTCGCTCAAGAAGCTCTCGACCCCGACGAAGGGCAAAGAGGACATCGCGCAGGTCGGCACGATCAGCGCGAACGGCGATGCCGAGATCGGCAACATGATCGCCGAGGCGATGAAGAAGGTCGGCAAGGAAGGCGTGATCACGGTCGAAGAGGCCAAGACCATGACCTCCGAGCTCGACGTCGTCGAGGGTATGCAGTTCGATCGCGGCTACCTCTCGCCGTACTTCGTGACCGACACGGAGCGCATGGAGGTCGTGCTGAACGACGCGTACATCCTCACCCACGAGCGCAAGATCTCGAACATGAAGGAGCTCCTGCCGGTCCTCGAGCAGGTCGCGAAGGCGGGCAAGCCGCTCGTCATCATCGCGGAAGACGTCGATGGCGAGGCACTCGCCACGCTCGTCGTCAACAAGCTCCGTGGCACGCTGCAGATCTGCGCCGTCAAGGCGCCGGGCTTCGGCGATCGCCGCAAGGAGATGCTGAAGGACATCGCCACGCTCACGGGCGGTCAGGCGGTCACCGAGGATCTCGGCCTCAAGCTCGAGAACCTCACGCTCGCCGACCTCGGTAGCGCCAAGCGCATCACGGTCGACAAGGACAACACCACGATCGTCGACGGCGCCGGCAAGAAGCCCGACATCGAGGCGCGCGTGAAGCAGATCCGCAACCAGGTCGAGGAGACCACGTCCGACTACGACCGCGAGAAGCTCCAGGAGCGCCTCGCGAAGCTCGTCGGTGGCGTCGCCGTGATCAAGGTCGGCGCTGCGACCGAAGTCGAGATGAAGGAGAAGAAGGCCCGCGTCGAGGACGCGCTGCACGCAACGCGCGCGGCCGTCGAAGAGGGCGTCGTCCCCGGTGGCGGCGTCGCGCTGATCCGCGCCCAGAGCGCGCTCGAGAAGGTCAAGCTCTCCGAGGAGCAGGCGTTTGGCGTCTCGATCGTGCGTCGCGCGCTCGAGGAGCCGCTGCGTCAGATCGCGCAGAACGCCGGCGTCGACGGCTCGATCGTCGTCAGCAAGGTCAAGGAGGGCCAGGGCTCGTTCGGCTTCAACGCGCAGACGCTGGAGTACGGCGATCTCGTGAAGTCCGGCGTCATCGACCCGACCAAGGTCGTGCGCACCGCGCTCCAGAACGCGGCCTCGGTCGCGGGGCTCCTGATCACGACCGAGGCGATGATCGCCGAGCGTCCGAAGAAGGAATCCGCGGCACCCGCAGGCGGCGGCCACGGTGGTGGCGGCGGCATGGGCGGCATGGGCGGCATGGGCGGCATGGGCGGCATGGGCGGCATGGACTTCTAGTCCACTGCAGCTGATCCGATCGATGGCGACCTTCGGGTCGCCATCATTGTTTCCGGATTCTCGCTCACTCGGCCGGACGGCCTCGCGAGGCTTTGGTCATTCGTTTCGGGTCAGCCCTTGCGAAGCACCGCGCGCGGCAAGCCGCGATCGCGCATCAGCCGCTCGCACTCGGTCTCCCAGAGTGCGGTCAGCCAGACGAGGCCGACCTCGATCGACCACCACACGAACAGCCCGAGCATCGCGCTGAGCAGCGTAAAATGCAGTCGCGGCCAGTCGGCGCCGAACACCTCGGCGAGCCGATCGATGAGCAGGGGCGAGATCACGACCGCGCACACGATCGCGAGCATCCGGCGATGTCGATCGAGCCAGCCGACCCGCCACGCGAGCCGCTGGATACGACCGAGCTTGCGCGCCATCTGGGTACTGTAGCCTGGCGCGCGCTACTGGAGCTCCTGAATGCACTCGAGCTGCGCCTGCGCGCTCGGCTGCGTCGGATGACCGGTGGCAGGGTCGCAGACGAAGTGCTCCACCACGCACGCGTAGGTCGCCTGGTTCGTCGACGTCTTCGCGACCGCCTGGTCGTCGATGCGGACCACCTCGGCGAGACACTTGTCACGTGCGGGACCACCCAGGCCCTGGCAACAGTCACCCTGGACGTCCGCGGCGCGAGCGTACGTGTCGCTCCGCTGGCCGCCACCACACCCTGCGACGAGCACGCCGATCGTCAACGCGATCCACCAGCGGCGTTGCGCCTTGACCACGGTGGCCCTTGAATTCGTAGCTCCGCGTTCACGGATCGCCGCGGCGAGGACCTCGCGCTGCATGGCAACTACCTTCAAACGTGTGACGTCTCGTTCCAGTCCTGCGGGCATATCCGGTCGCTTCGCAATCGCGGGGCCAGCGAGCCTCGCTGGTGATCGACCAGGTGGCCGACCCCTTGCACCAGCGCCAACGGATGCGCCTTCTTCTCGCGTCGTGTGCGCTGATCCTCGTGGGCTGTGCAGGTCGCTATCGCACCGAATTCGTCGGCACCGGCAACGCGCTGGTCACCACCCGTGGCGGTGCACCACAGTCGCAAACCGACAGCGTCGCCGCACCGGGCGCCGGCGGAATCGAGCTTCCACGCGGCTCGTACGACTTCGCGATCCGGTTCGACATCCCCCGCGCACAGATCATCCAGTGGCGCGCGAGCTGTCCCGGCGTCGAGCTCGAGGGCGCCGTCGGCGAGACCTACGATGCCTACCGTACGCGCCGGATCGCCGAGCTGCGCGAGCTGCTGGAGCGTGATCGCCGGCGAGCCGCGATGGTCACGAACGTGCTCGTCGGTAGCGTGGCGCCACGTGGCCGGGTGCGTGTGGTCACGCCGCTCGGAACCGCCGTGGTGCACGGCCGGGCGCCGGACGACGCGGTGGGCGAAGCCGTCGCCGTCGAGCCTGCCCTCGAGCTGTCGCCGGGCGACACCGGTCGCGGCACGCTCGGCGCACGGATTCGCGTCACCACGACGGGCCCCGGCGTCTGCGCGATCACCGCGGTCGCCGACGACGCCGATCTCCGGGCCTCGTTCCAGGTCACGCGTGTTCGCGACCTCGACGCCGAAGCGCGCGAGCAGCAGGCGACGCGGACCACCGGCGCCATCGACGCTCGCGCCCGCGTGTCGTCACAGCTCGTCGTGTGGGGAGCCGACGCAGCGGCCCGCCAGCGTCGCTTCGAGGCCGAGGCACGGCAGCGCGCCGAAGCCGAAGCGCGGGCCGGTGCCGGCGCGCGCGTCCGCGCCGAGGCCGAGCTTCGCGTCACCAGCGAGGCCAACCTGCGCGCCGAAGCCGAGGCCCACGCCGAGGCCGAGCGCGTTCGCATTCGCGCTGAAGCCGAGGCGCGGGCGCGATGGGAGTCCGGAGCTCCGGCTCGCGCACGTGCCGAGCTCGTGACGCGACATCGAACGATCGCCTACACCACCCGCGAGCACCTGATCGCGTGGCTCGTCACCGAGTGCCGGGCCGATCCGGGTCGGCGCGCCCGCCTCGAGGAGGCCGCGCGGATCGAGCGCGTCGAGCGCGACCGTCAGATCGCCCTCCGCATCGAGGCCGTAGCAGCCGCGCGATTCCGCATCCGCGCCGAGCGTGACGCCCAGCTCGCGGCGCGCGTCGAGCTCGAGCAAGCCCGCGCGGCTCGCGAGGCGGCGCTGATCATCGAGCTCGAGCAACGTCGCACCGACCACGCGCTCCGCGTTCGCAGCGAGGTCTCCGGATACCTCGTGTCGCTCGGTGCCCGGCTTCGCCCACCACGCCCCGAAGTGATCGCCGAGGAGCCCGGGCTCGCTCCCTTCCCCGGCGCGACCTGGAGCGCTGGTCACTGGAGCTGGACCGGTGGTCAATGGATCTGGACGGCCGGCGGCTGGAGCGATCCGGACACGTTCGGCGAGACCGGTGGCGAGGTCATCGTCGACGTCGGCCGCGGGTCGATTCCTGGCGGCGGGGGCTATTCCAGCGGCTACACCGGCGGCCGTGGCCGCATCGTGCGCGATGCCCCTCCGATCATTCGCCGTCGCGCACCTGCCCCGCCGGTCGTCCGTGACCACCGCGACCGCATGCCTGCCCTGCCGGTTGTCCGTGACAATCACGACCGCACGCCGGTGGTTCGCGACCATCGCCGCAAGGAGACGACGACCCGCGACAAGGAGCCCCAGCAGGACGACAAGCAGGTCCGCGACCGTCGTCGCTAGCCGTCCGCGATCAGTTGTTGGGGTCGGCCGGGTCGGCGCACTCGAGCGCTTGCTCGGCGGTCTTCGCGGCGATCATGCAGTCGATCTGCTCGTCGTTGTTCGCGGACTGGCACTGCTGGACGATGCTGTCGATGCTGGTCTCGAGCTCGTTGGTGAACAGCGAGAGCTTCTTCTTGCGCAGCCCCGCGCGCTTGTCGGCCGGCTCCTTCTCGATCTCGGCGTTGGCCGTCTTCCAGAAGGTGAGGGTCGCGAAGTTGCGGGCGGCCTGCTCGCAGCGCTGCGCGTCGGCCTTGCAGGCGGCACCCGAGGTGATGAGGACGAACAGCACGGCGAGGCGCATGCCGGGTGCGTACCACGACCGCGATGGGATAGGCTGCGACCATGCGTCGCGCGGCGCTGTGGGTTGGACTTGTAGCCTCCGGTGCCATCGCGCCGGCGCAGGCGTCACCCACGACGCTGACTGCCGAGGGTGGGGCCGAGATCGATTCGAACGTGGAGCGGGTCGAGAAATCGCGCGCGAACACGCAGATCGGGGCTGCGGTCGGGCGGCTCGGCGTGAAGGTCGACCATCGCGGCAAGGCGGTGGCCGGCACCTACGTGCTGCACCTGTCGGCCCTGGCGCGCGTGATCGGAGATCGGATCGCGAGGGCGGAGAGTGCGGCGCTGCTCGTCGGCGATCTGAAGTGGGTGCGCCCGGTCGGCACGCGGCCGGTCTCGGCGGGACTCGGGGTGACGGTGGCAGATGCGTTGCCGCTGAACGACCCGACCGGCACGCGGACGTTTCGCAGCCTCGGCGCGGACGGGCTGCTCGTGTTGCGTGGGGGTGAGGATCGCACGCTGACGATCGCGTTCGGAGCGCGCAGCTTCACGTACAAGCCCGACCGGGTCTTCGACTGGTCCGGGCCGGCGGCGAGCATTCGACTCGATCTGACGTTGTGGCAACCGGCCGGCGGAACGAAGAGCGTGGAGCTCGCGGCGTACGCCGGGGTCGAGGCACGCTCGTACAACGATGTCGCGTTCGCGAATGTGTGCGCCGACGATGCGATGCCCGAGAACCCCAAGTCGTGCTTCGCGGCGACCTCGCTGCCGCGCAACGATCGCTATCACCGGCTCGGCGCCGAGCTCACGTGGGTCGGCCGGGTGGTGGCCGCGGCGGGGTACCAGCTGGCCGTGACCGACTCGAACAGTTTCGGTCAGTCGCTCGTGCGCCATCGCGTGAACCTGTCGGCGACGACCGGGCTGCCCTGGCGGCTGTTCGGCACGGCGCTCGCGACGATCCAGTTCGATCAGTACCTCGACGGTTCGATCGTCGAGGAGGACGTCGGGAACCAGACGTTCACGACGCTCGACGACGAGAACCGCAGCTCGCTGCAGCTGCGGCTCGCCCGCCAGATCTCGAAGACGTGGTCGGTGGAGACCCGCGCAGCGATCTGGACCGACCTCGGCGCAGACAACGCGGCCTCGTTCCGTCGGGCGCTCGCCTACCTGGGCGTCGTGTACAGCCACTAACGCCGAGGTCAGCGCTTGTTGCGGAGCTGCTTCGCGCGGTCTTCGACCTGCTTGCGCTTGGCACGGAGCTGGTCGAGCTTGGCGGCGACCGCGTTGCGCGTCTGCTTCGCCGCGGCCGCGCGCTTCCCCGGATCGCCGGTGCGCTCGGCGCGGTTCAGCGTGTCGAGCGTCGACGGATCGACGACCTTCTCGAGCGCGATCGAGACGTCTGCCTCGAACGATGGCGCCGGGCCGCCGGAGGTCGGAATGGCATCGGGGGCCGGGTTGTTGTCGCCGAGGGCCTCCGCTCCGCCGCGCCCCGTCCCCACCGGTGCGGTCCGGCGCGAGCTGTTGTCGTCGCGCTGGTCCATCTCCTTCGTACGATCGTGCTGCTTGCGCAGGATATCGATGCGCTCGAGCTCCTGGCCCTGCGTCTCGAGGCCGATGATCTGCTTCTGGAGCTCGGCCTCACTCTCGCGGAGCGCGGTGGCCTGCTGATCGAGCTCCTCGGGATCGGCGAGCGGATCGATCTGCATGTCGGGCAGCACGATGCGGTGCGCGCGGCGCGTCTGCGGAACGACCTCGGCGCGGGCCTTGTCGAGCTGCGCGCGGCGCGGAGCGACCGGGCTCGCGGCGAGCTCGGCATCGATCGCGGAGATGAGTGCGCGGCGTGCGGCGGCGAGCTGGACGACGGCTCTTCGCAGGTCGGCCTCGGCAGTCTCGAGCTGCTTGCCGAGCTCGTTGGCGTCGGAGAGCTTCGCGCGAAGCTCGCGATCGCGGTTCCACGAACGCGAGCTCTTCAGCCGATCGACCGCACGAAGCTCGTCCTGCCAGCGCTGGGCGAGCGAGTTGCGCTGCGCGGAGAGCTGGGTGACCTGACGCGCGGCAGCGGCCGACGCGTTGTACGCCCGGGTCGTGGTGTCCGCGGACTGTCCCCAGGCGGGCGCCGAAGCGACCGAGAGGACGAGTACGAGTAACCACCGATACATAGCAGGTGAAGTAGTAGCAGCCGGCGTGCCACCCTCAAGTGCCCGACCCGAGCCAGGTAGGACGAGTCACACTGAGCCGAATGTGTCTCGGGACCGGGCTCACGCCTCAGTTTCCTGAGGGCGCTCGCCGCCGATCCGGAGTACCAGGTAGCGCAACGCCGCCGTCACCATCGTGCCGACGACGGCCAAGGGCTCGCCATCCGGGCGTTCCCAGACCAGGTAATCGCGGCCCTCCGCGTCGACGATCGCGTGATAGCGGAGCCGGCGGAGGCGGTAGCCACCCGGCAGATCGAGCTGATGCCGCTCGTCGTTGACGAGCACGATGGCGGGGTCGAGCTCCCGCCCGTACCGGCACATGACCCGATCGACCGCCGAGATCGACAGCTCGCCTGCGGTGCCGTCATCGTCGCGAAGGTGGAGCCGCTCGCCCACGAGGCTCGCCCAGGTCCGGACGTGGTTGCCGTCGCCGAGGATCCGTTCGTCGAGGAGCAGCACGTGGCGCATCGTACGCTAAAGTCCTGGCCATGCGACGCGCCGTGCTCGGGATGATCCTTGCGGTCCTCGGGCATGCATGTGGAGCCACGGTCACGCACGCGCCGACCGCGGATCTGACGAAGCACCTCCCCGCGACGCTCGAGGCCTCGCGACCGAAAGACGGCGAGCCGCGCACCGTGAAGATCCGCGTGTGGGTCGACGGCGGGGTCCGCGCCCAGCCTCGCTGGCGCGAGGAGATCGGCGATCAGATCGACTACGCGAGCCAGCTCCTGACCCCGCTCGCCGGCATGCGGCTGGCGGTCGAGTCGATCAAGGAGTGGAATCGCACGAGCGATCCACACGCGTCGCTCGCCGCGCTCGTCGAGCTCGACAAGGGTGACGACGTGACCTGGGTGATCGGCTACGTCACCCCCGGCGACGTCGCGAGCAAGGCGATGAGCGAGCTCGGCTACGGCGAGCCGCTCGGCCACCACGTGATCGTGCGCGGCTGGGCCGAGAAGCCGGAGGCCACGGCGCTGGCCGGCCTGCTTCCAGATCTGAAGGAGGCCGAGCGGGGCGAGGTGCTCGGCGCGCATCGCCGTCACAAGCAGACGGTCGTGCTCCTGCACATGCTCGCCCAGACGCTCGGCGCGATCGACGAGGCCGATCCGGCTTGGATCCAGAATCCTTCGTACGCTCCGAAGCAGAACGGGTTCTCCGATCGCAACCGCGACTTGATCGTGCTCGGGATCGACGACCGACTCGGCGGAGGGACCGATCAGACGCTCGCCAAGAAGCTGCTCGAGTCGATCGAGAAGAGCTCGTTCGGCGGCTGGGTCCCGACGAGCCAGGACGAGGTGACCAAGCGCCTGCGCAACGTGATCGACGCGTCGAGGGCCGGGCGAACCGCCGCCGCGGTGCCCGCCGCGGCGTACGACCAGTACACCCGCATCCGCGAGCTCGCGAAGCAGGGCAAGGTGACGGATGGGCTCGCCGAGCTCGAGAACCTGCTGATGGCGTATCCCGGCAACGCGGCGATGCACCAGCTCAAGTGCGAGATCATGATCGCCGCGCCCGGGCAGCCATGTGCCGCCAAACCTACCGACAAGAAGCCGGGCACGCAGAGCTGCCCGCCGGGCATCGCCGACAAGGCGACGCGCGAGGCGTGCGCGAAGGCCAGCGCGCTCGCGCCCGGCGATCCGACCCCGCACATCGTGGTCGGCGAGGCGCTCGCGCGCAGCGGTGACATCAAGGGCGCGCGCGGCGAGCTCGTGCAGGCCGAGGGCAAGATCGGCAACCTCCCGAGCGGCGAGGTCGACGCGTGGCGCAAGCTGATCGCCGTCTACCAGTCGCTCGGATCGCTCACGTGGACCGAGGAAGCGATCGTGAAGGCGAAGCTCGACAAGGATCCGCTCGCCGTTCAGCTCGCGCAGACCCGCGCGCGCTACGGCGTTCCCCGAGGCGCGAAGTTCGTGGTGGCCGATCAGGAGGCCGCGCTCGTCGCCGCGATCCGCGGCTCGCTCGACCTCATCTACGCCAACAAGTTCGCCGAGGCCGGGCGCGCGATCGCCGCCGCCGAGAAGAAGTGGCCCGGCGCGCCGGGGCTCGCCGCCACGCGCTGCGATCTCACACTGCGCCAGGGCCAGATCGACGCCGCGCGTGCGTCGTGCGACCGCGCGCTCGCCGCCGATCCGAACGACTCGTGGGCGCTGTACCTGTCGGGCGTGATCCTGCTCAAGACCGCTGCCGGAACCCCGCAGGGGATCGAGCAGCTGAAGCAGGCGATCGCCGTCGATCCCGAGCTCGGCCAGGCGTGGCGCACGCTCGGCAAGGCGTACAGCCGGGCGAAGAACAAGCCCGCGCTCGAGCAGCTCGGCAAGGACTACGCCGCGAAGTTCGGCCAGCCCCTGCCGCCATGACGTCGGGTGCCCCGGGTCGTGCTACGTCCTTGGCGTGATCGCGCGGCTCGTCGTCCTCCTCCTGCTCGCCGTCAGCTCGCGCGCACAGGCGGCCGAGCTCGGCTGGTCGGTGAAGCCGCCCGCGGGCTGGACCGAGGATCCTGCCGCCGGGGCTCGCCTCGCCGAGGAGACCAAGGCTGGCTTCTTCGCAGGGACCAAGGTCGCCGTTCGCGCCAGCGTGTTTCGCGGGCCCGGCGAGTCGCGCTCGCAGTTCTTGATCGTGATCCTGCAGACCGGCCCGATCGACCAGCCACTGAAGTTGCTCGAGCGCTGGGCCGAGACCCTCGCACGCCCGGCCGGTCATCGGACCCGCACCGAGGACGGACGCGAGATCGTCGATCTCGAGCTGACGAGCGAAGCCGGGCTGGTGCGTGGAACCCTGCAGACCGTGCGCCACGACGGCGTGCAGCACCTGCTCTCGGCGACGTGCATCGGTGAGCTCGCGGAGGATCAGGTGTGCAAGCGTGCCGTTGGCTCGGTCACGATCGGCGAGCCGGAGGACGATGGCTTCGCCTGGTCCTACTGGATCTCGATCGCGGGCGCGCTGCTCGTCAGCATCGCCCTCGTCAGCTGGCGGATCGAGCTGCGACGACGCAGCTAGATTACCTCGCGACGGTGATTCTGATGGTTTGACGTCGACGTCTCCTTGCTCGCGTTGCCATCGGAGTTGGTCGAGGAACGCAAACATAGAGCTCTTGAAGGTCGTCGACGCCGACGTCCAACGGTGACCGGTCACCTGCTCTGTGGTCGGGTACGAGCCGTTTCATAGTCGAGGCCGAGCAGCGGCGACGGAGCGCACGGATATACTGCGCTCGTGAGCTTCCTGCGTCGCATGTTCTCCTCCGACTACCGCGCCGCCGTGACGGCCGAGGCAGCAGGGAACGTCGACCTCGCGGCCGAGCGCTACGGGCTCGCGGGCGAGCACGCCGGTGCGGTGCGCATGCACCTCGCACGCGCGTCGCGGGCACCGAATCGCCTCGCGGAGATCAACGCGCTACGCGATGCGATGCGGTGGGCCGGCGACGATCCGGAGCTCCGCCGGCGAGCGGCCGCCGCGCTCGGGAAGGTGCTCTACGAGGGAGCCAAGGCCGAGGGCATCGCGACCGAGCGTGATCGCGCGCGCGTGCGCGAGGCGGCCGATCTGCTGGTGACCGGCGACGAGCACGCGCTGGCCGGGGAGGCACTCGAGACGATCGGCGATCACCTCGCCGCGGCGAACGCCTATTCGGCCGGTGGCCTCGTGGAGCGGATGGAGACCGCGCTCGCGAAGGACGACGACGCGACGGGCAAGGCGCGTGACGAGAAGGACGCGTTCGCCGGCTACGAGACATCGATGCGCGTCGGCCGGCGTGACGATGCACGCGCGGAGCTCGTGCGTGCGGTGGCCGCGGCGAGCCAACTCGGCGAGTACCGCCGCAAGCTCGATCAGCTCGACACGGCCCTGCTCACCGCGGGCCGGGTCGAGCTGCGCCGGCGCGGCAAGCCGCTGATCGTCGTGTGCGCCGCGCCCAAGCTCGTGCTCGGACGCGACCAGCTGTGCGACCTGACGCTCCGCGCGGGAGGGGTGTCGCGCCAGCACGCCGAGATCGAGCGCGTCGACGGAGCGTTCGTGCTGCGTGACCTCGACTCGCGCAACGGGACCTCGGTCGCCGGGCTGCCGCTCGCCGGACGCGTGCCGCTCGCCGGTGCGGGAAGCTTCGGGCTCGGGGACGAATGCTCGCTCGACTTCGAGCTCGTCGACGATCGGTTGATCGTGCGCGTCGCGAACGGGATCGATCGCGGGGTCGCGCTCGTCGCGGGCGAGGACGGTCAGCGCATCGAGCTCACGCCGGTCGGCTCCAGCCTGGACATCGTGTTCCAGCGCGGCCGGCCGCTGCTCGGGCGTGGTGCTTGCCGCGAGGTCACGTTCAACGACGAGCCGCTCGGCGACGTACGCATCCAGCTGATCCGCGGCGACCGCATCGTCGCCGACGGTGACGAGATCGATATCGGCTGATGTCGTCGTGGTGGCAACGGCTGTTCGGCCGCAAAGCCGAGGCGGTGTTCGCACCGCCTCCCGCGCCCGAGCCCCAGCACCTCGGTAGCGAGGAGGAGACGTTCCTCGCGCAGCTCGTCGCGGATCTCGCGACCGGCAAGCGGCGCGACGAGGTCGGCAGCAAGGACGTCCTGCAGCGGATCGACGCGGTATGGACGTCCGGTCACGAGCGGCTCTCGATCGAGTGGATGGAGAAGCTGCTCAGCGTCCCCGAGGTTCCGCCCGAGGCGACCGCGCCGCTGCGTGCGTTGCTCGTCGAACGCTACGAGCAACGCGGCGAGCTCGATACCGCCGTGCCGCACCTCGAGACGCTCGCGAGCGAGGAAGAGTACGCGTTGCGCGCGCACTACCTGCTCGCCGAGCACGCGCGCCGTCGCGGCGATCACGAGCGCGCGCTCCGCCACTACGAGGCGGTGCTCGGCCGGGACGTCGACTACCCGAACGTGCGCGTCCGCGTCGAGCGGCTGCGCGCGATCGCCGGCCGCGCGGCTCCGGTGGCGGGCGAGACGATCGCCGCGGGCGACGTCGCCGGCGTGCAGGCCGGTGCGCGGTACCGGCTCGTGCGCGAGCTCGGGCGCGGGGCTACCGGCGTCGTGTACCTGGCGCGCGACGCGGAGCTCGACCGCGACGTCGCCGTGAAGCTCTTGCACCCGCACCTCGCCGGCAACGAGCGCGCCGATGCCCTCGCCCGGTTCTTCCACGAGGCACGCGTGATGGCATCGCTGCGGCATCCCAACGTCGTCGCGGTCCTCGACATGGACGAGGCCTCGCGACGCATCGTCATGGAGCTCGCCGCGGGTGGCACGCTCCGCGACGTGTTGCGCGAGCGCGGCGCGCGTCCCCTGCGCCGCGCGATCGAGCGCCACGGTCAGGTGCTCTCGGCGCTCGTCGCAGCGCATCGCCGCGGGATCGTGCACTGCGATCTCAAGCCGGCCAACCTCATGTTCCGGCGCGATGTCGATCTCCCGGGCGTCGAGGTGATGCTCGGTGACTTCGGCGTCGCGCACTTGCCCGATGCGGCGGGCCTCGTCGGTGCGACCGGGAAGCGCGAGGCGATCGGGACGATCGCGTACATGTCGCCCGAGCAACGTCGTGGCGATGTCACCCCGGCCGCCGATGTCTACGCGAGCGCGGTCGTGTTGTTCGAGAACGCGACCGGCCGCACGCCGTGGTCGCGCGAGGTCCTGATGGCCGGCACGCGACGCGCCGAGGACTTCCTGCTCCCCAAGGAGGTGCTCGCCTCCGCACCGACGGTGGCCGACGAGATCCAGGAGCACATGCTCCGCATCGGCCACCCGGATCCGGCACGCCGCCCGACGACGATCCAGGCGCTCGCCGAGTCCCAGCGACTACGCGAGCGCATCATCGCGGCCGGCTCGGTGTAGACTGAGCGTGGTGCGTCGCTCCTGCTTGCTGTTGTTACTGGCGGGATGCGATCTGGTGTTTCCCCTCGAACCCGACGAGGACGGCGACGGCACGTTCGACGAGGCCGATGGGTGTCCGCACATCGCCAACGCACGCTCCGCCGATCGCGACGACGACGGGATCCCCGACGACTGCGATCTCGATCCAGACACCGCCGGAGAGCTGAAGCGCTTCTACAGCTTCCATACCAGCGGCGTCGATTTCCCGACGACGACTACCGGGGTCGCGAACCGCGTCGCCGCCGGAATCGAGCTCGGCTCGCCGAACGGCGACGAGAACGAGGCCAGCATCGATCTCCTGATCCCCACCGCCGCGTTCGACAGCTACGTCGAGGTCGGACTCACGATCCTCGAGCACGCGGACCCCGCGGACGCGTTCGTCGAGATCGGCGTGTTCACCGGGCACCAGAGCTTCGAGGACAGCCTCCAGGGCGACGTGTGTTTCCTCGGGCGGGCGAACGACACGCCCGCGGAGCCCAACTTCCTGGACGTCGAGACCCTGGGCAACGCTACGAGGAGCACGTTCGGCGGCGCGTTCATCGGCCGGCCTTCGCGCCTCAAACAGATCCGGTTCAAGAACCAGGTCTCCTGTACGGCCACGCAAGGCGACGACGATGTCGGCGTGGATCGGAATGCCGTCACCGCGAACAACGGTGCGATCACGATCGCCACGACCCGCGTGAAGGCTCGGATCGACTACGTGTGGGTCGTCTGGCGCGAGACCCGGACCAGTCTGCCGTGACTACTCGTCCTTGACCGGCGTCGCCTTGAGCGCGGCCTTGCCGTCCTTGACGTACACGGTGAACCGAACCTCGCGACACCCGGTCTTCGCCTTCAGATCGTCCCGGTTCTTGATCAGCTTCTCGCTGAACTTGTCGTAGGTGAGGCCGGAGGTCGGCTCGCTGCAGCTCTTCTTGACCGCGATGAACTGATCGAACACCTGCTTGAAGTACGGATCGACGCGCGGTTGCGGCGCGGCCGCCGGCATCTCCATCGACGACGCCTGACCGAGGATGTCGTCGTCGAGCGTCAGCGGTGGAGCCGGTCCGAGCTGCGAGGCGAGCGACGGCGCGGGAGTCGAGGAAGGCCCGGTCGGAGTTGGAGCCGGAGACGGAGAATAAGCCGTCAGCGGCGGAGGCGCGCCGAGTGGTGGCGGCGGCGGCATGCTCGGCGCCGCGCCCGGTTGCGTGATCGCACGGATCGGCGGCGGCGTCGGGTGCCGCGGAGGCGCAGGGCGTTGCTGCGCGGCCGGATCGGTGAACCGAAACTCCGACGGAGGCAGCGCCGTTGCCGTCGCCGGGCCACCCGGGCGCACGCTCGGCAGTGCGGTCGCGAGCAGATCGATCGTACCGAGGCTGCCCTCGGGTGCGGGACCGAGCAGCTGATCGAGATCCTTCTTCGCAGACTTCGCCTCGCGGCCCAGCTTGTCGATGTGGATGTTCACGCTGCGCGCGACCGAGCCGAACTTGCCGGGATGGGCATCCTCCCCGAGCCGCTCGATCTCACCCTTGGCGAGCCGTACGGTCTCGGCGGCGAGCCTGCGCAACGGGCGGTCCGCCTCGTACAGCATCAACCCGATGCCCGCGCCGAGCACCACCAGAAATCCACCGCCGACGAGGATCCACGGAAAGCTGCCGAACCCGAGGTCCTCCTGCGAGACGAGCTCGAGCGTCGCGCCGAATCCGACCGAGGGCGGAGTCTTGACGAACACCGAGTAGTACCCACCGCGAGCCCCGGCCTCGCCGGGCAGCCGCGCGATCAGGGCGGTGTAACCGTCGTTGCCGGCGCGCAGCGGCAACGGCTTGTTGATCGCGTTGATGCAGTCGGTCTTCAGGTCGGGCCCCTTGAGCAGCCCGAGCCCGGTCTGCATCGTGGACTGGTCAAACGCGATCGTCTCGGTCGCCGCGACGGTGTCGGTGCCGCTGTTGGTGCCGCGGTAGAAGCCGAGGCTCACGAGCAGCGATTCGCCGACGAGCTTCTTGGCGAACTCGTTCGTGATCTGATGTCCGAGCACGATCGCGCCGACGTAGTCGGTGCCCTTGATCACCGGTGATGCCGAGACGAAGTACATCGTGCTGTTGTGGATCCACAGATCGTCGCGGAGGTAGCCCGCGAGCGCGTCGTCGACGAGCGGCCGGCCGGCCAGGACGTCGCCGAACTCGTTCTCTTCGAGACGTACACGGGCGGCGACACGACCCTTCTTGTCGATCAAGATCGCGAAGTCGGGCTTGCGCGTGCCCTCGATCCCCTTCATCACGGCCTCGCCCGTCGAGCGGACCTTCTTCATGCGGTTCTCGTCGAGGCTCGCCGCCCCGGACGCGTCACCGAGCTCTCGCTCGATGTCCTCGTTGCGAGCGAACGCACCGGCGAGGTCGACGCGGTTTCGCGCATCGCCCTCGAGCAGGATGTTGACGACGCCACACGCGACCGTGAGCCGCCGCTTTTCCTCGCCGGCAACGGCGCGCTGCGCCGGCCGCGGCATCACGAGCGCGATCGTGAACGCGATCGCCGCCGCGACCGCGACCACGAAGAACCAGATCTTGGACCAGAACACCTCGTCCTCACTTTTTCGGTGCCAGCGGATATCCCGCCGGCACCTTCACGCTGATCTCGGTCTTGCCCTTCGCGCCGACGGTCACCGTGTCGTCGGGGCGATCGATCCAGCCGTCCTTGTAGAAGATGCGGAGCTTGTACGTTCCTTCCGGGACGTCGGAAAACTCGAACCTGCCCGTGTTGCCGCTCGCGGTGCTCGTGACCTCGACGGTGGCGATGTATGGCGTGGCCACGACGACGACCTTGCCCTTGAGGTGGGGCGCATCCTTGTCGCCGATCGTGTAGATGCGCGGCTCGGTGACGCGAAACGACTTCGGGCCGGTCGGGTTGATCGGGCCGGTCGGGATGAGCTTGGGATCCTCGAGCGCAGACAACGTGCGGGCGGTCTTCGAGGTGTTCTTGATCAGGATCTCGCCGCCGACCGGCGCACCGATCACCGGCCGTGCGAACGACTCGCCCACCAGGTCCCACGGGATCTGGCCGGGCGGCGCCTCGATCGCCTTGCCATCCCCCTCGAGCACCACCAGCAGGTAGGGCCCGACGTTGAAGCCCTGCACCGGCTTCTTCGGGTTCTCGAGGCGGTCCAGGAAGCCCTTGCCCGCCAGCGGCGGATGTCTGGGGAGGACTGCCGGGAGCTCGACCTTGCCGGTGACAGGATTCGCGACGCTCTCGCGGACCTGAAGCGTGACGAGGAGCGCGATCAGGAACGCGCCACTGCCGCGAAGCGCAAGACGTTGCATGGACCGCGGCGATCGTAGAGCCCGAGAGTGTCAGACATCAAGCCGTCCGGCCGGAATCCATGAGCTTCCGAGAAGCCGAGCAACCGGCGCCATGCGGGTGCGATAGGCCGCCCATGCGCTTGCTGGGTCCGCTCTCCGTCGCGATCGCGTTTGCCGTCGGGATCGCGGTCGCGCCGGGGCTGGACCGGCTCGGTTGCCCCCCGTCGGTCCGGTGGGTGGCGGCGATCGCGCTGGTGGTGGCAGGTGCGAGGTTCCGTAGATCTCGCAGATCCCGTGGCCTCCTCCAGGCGGCAACGCTGTCGGCGATCCTCGCGTTCGGCGCCGCGCGTGGTGCGCGCCCGGCGACCGAGGTGCCGGCGGGAGCGAGTGTCGATGATCGCGTGGTCGACCGGATCGCCGGCGAGGTCGTCGGGCCGATCGTACGCACGGGTCACGGGACCGGCGCGTTGCTCGAGACCGACGGCGACGCCGCGATCTGGATCTGGACCGACGAGCAGCTGGTGCCCGGCGAGCGCATCGCGGTGACCGGCTATCTCGTCTCTCCGCGCGGGCCACGAGGACCGGCGTTGCCGGATCGCGCCGACGCCGGCTTTGCGCGCGGTGCCCAGCTCGAGCTCGCGGCCCGCGGGATCGAGCGGCTCGCCGACGAGCCCGGGCTCGCCGCACGGAGCTGGCGATGGGCCGCCGCGACGCAGGCACACTGGGCCGCGGAGATCGACGCCGCCGGTGGTGATCCGATCGGCCGCGCCGCGCTGCGCGGAATCGCGGTCGGCGATCGGACCGCCGTCCCGCCGGAGCTCGATGCGCGCTGGCGAGCCGTCGGCATCTATCACGTGCTCTCCGTGAGCGGGTTGCACCTCGCTGTCGTCGCCGGGCTCGTGTTCGCGCTCTTGCGGCGGGCCCTCGCCGCGTCGCCGTGGGGTGGCCGCATGCGGCCGGCGCGGTGGGCTGCGCCGGCCGCGATCGCGATCGCGATCGCGTACACGTGCGTCACCGGTGCACAGCTCGCGACCCTGCGTGCCCTGATCGTCGTCGTGGTGGTGCTCGTCGCCGCGATGCTCGATCGGCCGGTACGACTCGTCGATGCGCTCGGCGTCGCGGCGATCGTGATCCTCGCGTGGCGCCCGGCCGATCTGTTCGATCCCGCGTTCCAGCTGTCGTTCACGGCGGCGCTCACGCTGGCGCTGCGGCCCGCAGCTGCGGTGACCAAGCTCCGCGGCGTTCGCGGATGGATCCTGCGGGGGCTCGCGACGTCGACCTGGATCTCGATCACGACCGCGCCGATCACCGCGTTCCACTTCCAGGAGGTCGCCGCCGGCGGGGTCGTCGGAAATCTGATCCTGACGCCGCTCGTCGAGCTGATCGCGTTGCCGCTCTCGCTCGCGGGTCTCGCGATCGGATGGGACGCCCCGGTCTGGCTCGCGTCGTGGCTCGTCGCCCAGGTCGATCACGGTGCGGAGCTGCTCGCGCACGTCACGCCGGTCGGGCGGGTCGCGGTCGCGAGCGCGATCACGCTCGGCGTGCTCGTGACGCTGTCGATCGCGCTCGCGGCCCGGCGCCGCCGCACCCGCGTCGATCTGGTCGGCTGGGTCGCGCTGTGCATCGCGTGGTCGCTCGGGCGCACGCCACCACCCGACGGCGCCCTGCGGGTCACGTTCGTCGACGTCGGACAGGGTGACGCCGCGCTCGTCGAGCTGCCCGATGGTGCGGTCTGGCTCGTCGACGCGGGTGGACTCGCGAACGCCCGCGATCTGGCTGCGGCGAGCGCCCCCGGCCGATCGATCGGGCGCATACTCGCGGCGTACGGTCACGACCGGATCGACGTCGCGATCGTCTCGCATCCGCATCCAGACCACTACCTCGGGCTCGTCGGGATCCCGGTCCCGATCGGGGAGCTGTGGGTGGCGCCGGAGCCGGTGCCGTACCAGGCCTCGAGCAGCGGGACCTCGTTCGCCGGCATCGCCGGGATGCTCGCCGTGCGCGGCACGCGCATCGTGTATCCGCCGCTCGGGGTCGCGCGCACGCAGGCCGGCGTCGAGCTCGAGACCTGGGCACCGCGCTACCAGCCGGAGCCCAACGCACCGATCTCGCTCGCCGCGGATCCGGTCCGCACGGTCAACGACAACTCGCTCGTGGTCGCGGTTCGCTATCGCGGGCGCTCGATCGTCTTCACCGGCGACGTCGAGGCCGAGGGAGAAGAGGCGCTGGTCGCTGCCGGGCTCGGCCACGCCGACGTGGTGAAGGTCGCCCATCACGGCAGCCGGACCTCGTCGACTCGCCGGTTCGTGGAGGCAACGCACCCTGCCCTCGCCGTGATCTCGTGCGGGCGCGCCAACCAGTTTCGATTTCCCGCAGCGTCCGTTGTCGCGCGCTGGCACGCCGTGGGTGCGGAGATCGCGCGCACCGATACCGACGGTACGATCACCGTGATTGTCGACGCGGGCGGGGGGCTCACCGTCGACCGTTTCGCCCCCGCGGCACCGTGACAGCCGGGGGGCTTTGCGGTTCAATCGGTCTGTGGTGACACCGGCGCGCGACCGCGAAGCCTTGGACCAGGCGATCGTGCGCGGGAGCGAGCTCTTGAAGCAGGGCAAGCTCGACCAGGCGCAACGTGCGTTTCGTGCGGCCCTCGAGATCGATCCCGAGAACCTGAAGGTGCTCGCGCTGCTCGGGCTCGCGCACTTCCGCGCCAGCGAGTTCGCCGACGCGCGGCCGATCTACGAGGAGCTCGTCGAGCTCGCCCCGACCGATGCTTCGCACCGGCTCAACCTCGGGCTCGTGTACCTCAAGCTCAACGACTCGGAGCACGCGATCACCGCGCTCGAGGCGAGCCGCGCGCTCGATCCCAGCCAGGGGCGTGCGGTCAGCTATCTCGGCCTCGCCTACGCACGCGCCGGTCGCTACGCGGAGGCGTATCGATCGTTCCTGCTGGCGGGCCAGACCGAGCTCGCGAGCGAGATCGAGATCAACCTGACGCAGGTCGAACGCGACGGCATCCACAGCCAGCTCGGGCGTACCCCCAGCGGGCCGCTCCCCACCGTGTCGCGCACGATGACGCCGCCAGCCGCGGTATCACGGACCACCACACCACCACCACCGCCGCCGCCGGCGTCACGGACCACCACACCACCACCGCCGCCGGCGTCACGCACCACCACGCCGCCACCGACGGTGTCACGGACCACGTCACCGCCGCCGACCGCACCGGTGGTCGCACGGACGGTGTCGGCGCACACGATCGCGCGCACCGTGACCCCGATGCCGGACGATCTGACGCTGCCGCGAACCAAGTCCGAGCCACGGACCAGGCCCCCGAGCGCGCCACCCAAGGCACGCACGAAGACCTCGGACGACGAGCTGGAGCACGAGGTCGTGGCGGCCGTCGAGATGGTGGCCAAGCTCGAGATGCCGCGAGATGCGTACGCGGGGGATTCGACACCCGAGATCATGATCGAGCCGGCGGAGCTCGAGCCGCCGATCGTCGAGCCACCCCGGATGACGGAGTCGCAGCAGTTCGTGCTGCACGTACAGGAGCAGGACGCAGCGCCTCGTCCGTTCGACGCACGATCGATGGTCTCGCTCGCCGTCGCGGCCGCCGCGCCATCGCCGACCACCGCGCCGCGAACACCTGCCGGCGGCCTCGCCGCACGACCGCTCTCCGAGCTCGCGACCGAGGATCTCGTACGGCCCGACGACGGCAACGACGCGTTCGAGATCGGTGCGAACGGCACGCTGATCATCCGCGTGACCGACCGGGTGATGACGCGGCTCGAGGGCGTCCACATCACCGGTGGCGCGTTGACCTACGAGGTCGCGATGCGCCGCTCGCGCGGTCACCAGACCGACGAACGGTTCGACGACGGCGGCACCGCGCTGCACTCGGTTTCGGGCAAGGGCTATCTGATCGCCGTGCCGCCGAAGTCGCACTCGTTCGCGGCAGTCTCGCTCGACGACGACATCCTGTATCTCCGCGAGGATCTCGTGTTCGCGTTCGAGTCGGGGCTGCGGTGGGAGAACGGCAACGTGCCCGGCCTGCGCGGCCAGCTCCATGTCGTGCAGTTTCGCGGCGACGGTGTACTCGCGCTCCGGCTCGCGCGGCCGCTCGTGCGCGTGAAGCTGCCGCCGCAGGGGCTCGTGTTCGTCGACGCCGAGCGCCTCGCCGGCTGGATCGGGCGCGTGATCCCGCGCGCCGTGGTGCCGCCGAGCGGTGGACCGATGGGCGCGATGTGCGTCGAGTGCACCGGGGAAGGCATCGTGCTCGTCGAGCCTGCGCCGGAGCGCCTCGTCACCGCCGTCGACGCGCGTCCCGTCCGGTCGCCGCCACCGGAGGCCGAGCCACCTCCACCGCCGCCCGAGACCGAGATCCCGTCCGAGCTCGCCGAGTTCGCCGCGGATCTCGCCGCGCACAATGCCCTTCCCGATGCCGGCGACCTGCCCGCCGACCCCGACCGCGACCGCGACGAGATCTGATGAAGCTCTCGCCTCTCGAAGCGGCTGCGCGACTCGCCGGCTGTCGCGGCCGCGTGCTGCTGCACTCCGGTCGTGACGATGACGGCCTCGGCCGCTGGTCGTTCGCGACGGCCGCACCGGTCGCCACGCTGATCGCGCGCGGGCGCTCGCTCGTCATGCTCGACTTCACGGGCCGGCCCGTACGCCGGTTCAGCGCGGATCCGTTCGAGGCCGCCGACGCGTTCCTGCTCGAACATGGATGCTCGCTCGCGCCGCAGGCCGACGCGCCCGAGCCGCACGTGATCGGCTATCTCGGATACGACCTCGCGCGCGTCGTCGAGAGCTTGCCCGGTGGGCCGGAGCTCGGACGTGACTGCCCCGATCTATGGCTCGCCGCGTACGGTGCCGTCGCGCGGTGGCGCGGCAACGAGGAGGCCGAGGTGATCGGGCCGGACGCCTCGGCCCGCGATCGACTGACCGAGCGGCTGTCGCGCCCCGCCCCGCCCTCGCTGCCGCCGAGCTTTGGCCCATTCGTCGCCGACGATGATGGCGCGCACCACATGGCACGCGTCGAGCGGATCCGCGATTACCTCGCGGCCGGCGATGTCTACCAGGTCAACGTCGCGCGCCGGCATGTCGCGCGGATCCTCGCGCCGGGTGATCCGCTCGCGCTATACGCCGCGTTGTGCGAGGTCGCGCCCGCGCCGTACGGAGCGATGATCGAGGGCGATGGAGTCACCGTGATCTCCGGATCACCGGAGCGCTTCCTGGGGCTCGTCGGTGATCGGCTCGAGACGCGTCCGATCAAGGGGACGCGCCCACGCACGGCCGATGGCGCGGCCGAGCTCGCCGCCTCGGCAAAGGATGCCGCGGAGCACCTCATGATCGTCGACCTCGAGCGCAACGACCTCGGGCGGATCGCCGAGACGGGCTCGGTCACCGTCGACGATCTGGGCTACGTCATCGAGCTACCGGGCCTCTACCACAAGGTCTCGCGAGTCAGCGCGCGTCCGCGTCCCGGCACGAGCTACGCGACGCTCCTGCGCGCCACGTTCCCGGGCGGCTCGATCACCGGCGCGCCGAAGGTGCGGGCGATGCAGCTCATCGACGAGCTCGAGCCCGCGCGGCGCGGCCCGTACTGCGGCGCGCTCGGGTATTTCGGTCCCGGGGCACTCGAGCTCGCGATCGCGATCCGGATCGGGGTGATCGCGAACAACGAGCTGCGCGTGCACGTCGGTGGCGGCATCGTCGCGGACTCGGATCCCGCCGCAGAGCTGGCCGAGACCGAGACCAAGGTGGCGGGCTGGGCCCTGGCCCTCGAGCGACTGAGCCTTGCCAGGACCGCACCCTCGAGTCGAGGATCGTGACGGCACGCGTGCGCGCCCGCGGCTCAGGGAATCTCGACCACGCCGAACGTGATCGCCTGATCCTCGACGAGCAGCGTCGTGTTGACCGCCGCGCCCAGGGGTGGGGTGACCCGCACCGTCGTCGGACCGACCGCGGCGCCGGTGATCCACACGACGCCGAGCGTCCCCGTCGCATCCTGATCCCACGTGGTCGAGCTCGCTCCATCGTAGCGCAGCGCGAACTGCGAGACCGGGCTGACCGTCGCCGTGGCGTCGACCACCGGGTTGGTCGCCTGAACGACCTGCGCGACGATCGAGCCCTGCCCCGGCACCATCAGGATGCCGTTCGCGCTGAGCAGATCGTCGTAGCCAGCGACCGTCACCGCCGGGACCAGCGTCGAAGTGGAGAACGGCTGCGCCGAGGTCACGATCTGCTGGCCGGTGGCGTGCCACACGAGGTTCGAGCCCGTCGGCGCCTGGATCACGAACGCACCGTCGTCGAGGGTGGTCGCGATCCGCGTGCCGAGCGTGACGACGATGTCGCCGGCACCCGTCGGGTTGCACACCGACGGCTGGCGCAGATCCGAGAGCACACACACCCGCCCCACGAGCCCGTTGGCACCGCTGTCGTTACCGTCGATCCCCGCGTCGGGCTCGTCACTTCCTCCCGACCCGATGCTGCCGCCGCCGCCACCCGGGCTGACGGCAAACTCGTCACTCTCGGCACGACAGCCCGCGACCAGTACCAGCGCGATGACGAGTCTCATGCCGTAAGTCTACCGGGTCGTCGTCGTGCGAGGACACTTTCCATCAGCAGCAACGCGACTCCGATCACGAGCGCCATGTCCGCGACATTGAAGATCGGCCAGCGGCGCTCGTGGATGTACAGGCGCACGAAGTCGGTGACGGCGCCGTCGCGCAGTCGATCCACGAGGTTGCCGAGCGCCCCACCCGTGATCATCGCGAGCGCCGCGCGCTTGAGCCGTTGCTCCGGCGTGGTCTTCGCCGCCATCACACCGAGCATGACGAGCGCGAGCATCGCGATGCCCGTGAGCACGACCCGCGAGCCGCGGAAGCTCGAGAACGCCGCGCCATCGTTTTGCGCGAGCTCCCATTCCCAGAAGCCTTCGACGACCGGCTGCGGCACGCCGCTGCAACGATGGGCCGCCAGCGCCGACAGCGAACATCCGGCCGGATCGACCGGCAACGTGCGCGCCCACGCCTTCGAGCCCTGGTCGAAGGCCAGCGTGGCAATCAGCATCGCGACGAAGAGCACGACGCGCCGGGACACGAGGGGCATGCGCTACGGACCGGTGGGGCCTCGCGCCTATTCCTGACCAGCAACCCCGACTACAGATCTTTGACGAGCCCCTGGGCGCGTGCCTTCTCCTGCCGCAGCTTCTTCTTCGCCTTCTCGCGTTTCCCTTCCTTCTGGATGTCGATGAACATCAGGCCGACGCCGACGACGAGCACGATATCGGCGATGTTGAACACCGGCCACTCGGTCTTGAAGTGGTGCGGGTTGCCACCTTTCAACGTGCTGCCCCAGTGCCACAGGATGAAGTCGGTGACGACGCCGTAGTAGATGCGGTCGATCAAGTTGCCGACCGCGCCACCGGCGACGAGCGCGAGGGCCCAGTGAAGAATCCGCTGGTCCGGGCGCGCCTTCTTCAGCATCCAGACCATCCCGCCGACCGCGAGGATGCCGACGATCGAGAGCACGACCCGTCCGGCCTGGCCCTGGCCCGAGAACAGCCCGAACGCCGAGCCCGGGTTCATCGAGAGCCGCCAGTGCCAGAAGCTCTCGACCACCGAGACTGCCTCGCCGCCGCAGCGCCCCGACGAGATGTCGTCGGGGATCGAGCACAGGTAGCTCTTGTCACCGCCGCTCGAGTACGTCGGCAGCGACGCGCGGGCCCAGATCTTGGTGACCTGATCTGCGACGAGCGAGAGGACCGCCACGATCCAGAACAGCTTCCACTTGGGACGATGGCGAAGCTTCTTGGCCGCGGCCTTCTCGGCCGGCGTCCGCTCCACCGGCTTGGCCTCTGTCGATCCGGCTTCGGACGCCGACTCTTCCGACTCTTTGCTCATGACTTCACCCCGAGCGCGTGGGCACAGCGCTCGCAAACATCATCGGGATCCGCGGCCAGCCGCTCGAAGTGCTTCCAGCACCGCTCGCAGCGCGGGCCCGGGTGCTCGTCGAGCACGACCTCGCCGTTGCCGTCCCCGCCGATCGTGACCTCCGAGACGATGAACAGATCCGCGAGCTCGGCCGCGTAGCGCTCGAGCTCCACCCGCTCGGTCGCGGTGGGGCGCAGCGTGACCCGCGCGTCGACCGACTTGTGCTTCGCCGCACGGAACGGCTCGAGCTCCTTGTTGACGCGCTCGCGCCAGTCGAGCAGCGTCGCGAAGTCGGCAATGATCTCGGGCCGCGGCTCGCCGACGTCGGGAAAGGCCGCGAGGTGGATGCTGTCCGGATCGCCCTTGCGCCGAGGCATGTGCGCCCAGATGTCCTCCGCGGTGAACGCGAGGATCGGTGCCGCGAGCGTGGCGATCGCGCGCAGGCACTCGTAGAGCACCACCTGCGCCGCGCGGCGTGCCGGCGAATCGATCGCATCGGAGTACAGGCGGTCCTTCGTGACGTCGCTGTATAGCGCCGAGACATCGACGGTGACCAGCTCGACGAGCAAGCGGTGCACGACGTGGAGCTCGTACGCCTCGTACGCCTTGCGGGCGCGCGCGACGACCTCGTCGAGCCGCGCGAGCAAGTACCGATCGACGCCGAGCGTCACGAGCTCGCGGCCATCACGATCCGGATCGAAGCCGCGCAGGTTGCCGAGCAGGAACCGCGCCGTGTTGCGGAGCTTGCGGTACCACTCGGCGAGCCCGTCGAGGATCGTCTGCGAGTACGTGATGTCGGCGCGAAACTCGATCGAGGCGACCCACAGCCGGAACATCTCGGCGCCGTACTTCTGGATCACCGTGTCGGGCTCGATGTAGCTCGTCTTCTTGCCCTCGGCCTTCGCCTTCGCGATCGCGCTCTTCGAGTACTCCTTGCCGTGCTCGTCGAGCACGAACCCGTGCGTGATGACCTGGTGGTACGGCGCCTTGCCTTGCACGCCGACCGCCGCGAGCAGCGAGCTGTGGAACCAGCCACGATGCTGATCGCTGCCCTCGAGATACAGATCGATGTCGCGGTGGTCGCTGTCACGCGCCGCCATCGCGAGCCACGAGACTCCCGACTCGAACCACACGTCGACGATGTCCTTCTCGCGCTCGAACTTGTCGGCACCTTCGCCGCAGCCCAGACACTTCGTGCCCGGCGGAACGAGCTCGGTCACCGGGCGCGTCCACCACGCATCGGCGCCTTCCTGCTCGAAGATCGCGGCGACGTGCTCCATCGTGTCGGCGCTCGCGTGCGGCGTCTTGCACGCGCCGCAGTAGAACGTCGGGATCGGCGTGCCCCACAGCCGCTGCCGCGACAGCACCCAGTCGGGACGGTTCGCGATCATCGCGTAGATCCGATCGTGGCCCCACGCGGGGATCCACGTGGTGAGATCGATCTCCTCGAGCGCACGCTTGCGGAAGTCCTGGTGGTCCATCGCGATGAACCACTGCGGGGTCGCGCGAAACACGATCGGGCCCTTGCAGCGCCAGCAGTGCGGATAGCTGTGCTGGATGCGATCGGTGGTCGGGTTCAAGAGGAAGCCGGTGGCCGCGAGGTGCTCGACGATGATCGGGTTCGCCTCGTCGGTGCTCTTGCCCGCGAGCTCGACATGCCGGCCGCCGCCATCGAGCGCGACGCCCGGGAGGTAGCGAGCCGAATCATCGAGCGGCGCGTACGCCGGGAGCCCGCGCGCGATGCCGGTCTTGTAGTCGTCCGCGCCGTGGCCCGGGGCGGTGTGCACGAGCCCGGTACCGGTGTCGGCGGTGACGTAGTCGGCGAACCACAGCCGGAAGTCGACGTCGCGCTCCGCCTTGGGGATGAACGGATGCTGGTAGCGCGCCCCCTCGAGCGCCGCCATCTGCACGGGCGTGATCTCGATCGCGGCCGAGACCTCGCCGCCGCCGATCGCGCCGACGAATGCCTCGGCGAGGTCGCGCGCGACGATCAAGTACTCGTCGGGATCGCGAGGATTCGGGAGCGCGAGGTAGGTGAACGCCGGATGCGCGACGATCGCGAGGTTGGCAGGCAGCGTCCACGGGGTCGTGGTCCAGATGACGAGCGCGAGCCGCTTGCCCTCGAGCCGGCGGTCGAGCTTGCCGCGCCAGCCGCCTCCAGGGGCGTCCTCCGGCTCGACCAGCGGCATGCGCACGTAGATCGAGGGGGACGTGTGGTTCGCGAACTCGATCTCCGCGACCGCGAGCGCGGTCTTGTCCCGCGGGCACCACTGCACCGGCTTGTTGCCGCGATACAGGTAGCCGTCGCGCGTGAACTTCGCGAGCGCGCGCACGATCGCGCTCTCGTAGGTCGGATCGAGGGTGAGGTAGGGCCGCTCCCAGTTGCCGAGCACGCCGAGCCGCTTGAACTCGTCGCGCTGGACGGCGACCCACTTCATCGCGAAGTCGCGGCAGGCGCTCCGGAACTCGGCGACGCTCATCGACCGGCGCTTGTCCTTCAGCTCGCGCTCGACATGGATCTCGATCGGCAGGCCGTGCGTGTCCCATCCGGGAACGAACGGCGCGCGAAAGCCCGCCATGGTCCGCGACTTGACGACGATGTCCTTCAGGATCTTGTTGAGGATGTGGCCGTAGTGAATGTGGCCGTTGGAGTACGGCGGCCCGTCGTGGAGGACGAACACCGGCGCGCCGGCACGGGCGTCCTGGATCCGGTCGTAGAGCCGGCTGTGTTCCCACCGTGCAAGGATCTCGGGCTCGCGCTTCGCGAGATCGCCGCGCATCGGAAACGGCGTATCCGGCAGGATGACCGTGTCCTTGTACTTTGCTTTGGGAGCGCCACCCGACATGCGACGGGCACCATAGCATTGGAGTTTCGTGCAGAAGATCCCGGCGCGCCCCGATCCGATCGCGAGGTGGCCCGGCCGAGTAGGATGCCGCATGGCCGAGGACATCCGACCGCGTGCATCGTGGGACGAATACTTCATGAGCATCGCGCAGGTCGTGGCGACGCGATCCACGTGCCCGCGCAAGTACGTCGGCGCGGTGATCGTCCGCAACCGCACGATCCTGTCGACCGGCTACAACGGATCGATCCGCGGGATGCCCCACTGCTCGGACGTCGGGCACATGATGGAGGAGGGGCACTGCGTCGCGACCATCCACGCCGAGGCCAACGCGATCATCCAGTCCGCGCGCAACGGGGTGAACATCGACGGCGCCACGAACTACGTCACCGCGAGCCCGTGCTGGAACTGCTTCAAGCAGCTGGCGAACGCCGGCATCACGCGGATCTGCTACGGCGAGTTCTACCGCGACGAGCGCATCTTCGACGTCTCGGCGAAGATCAGCATCGAGCTCGTCCACGTGCCGCTGCCCGGCGTCACGCTGCCGAAGCTCCCCCCACAGGGGCCGGGCTGAGATGGCGATCTGTCCGGACACCGGACAGCAGACAGGTGTTCAGTATGAATTGCGATCAAGCAGACTGATTTTTCATCGGGTGGCGTTTTTGTTGGGCGCGTTTTGTTGATGTTGGTCTGGTGCCCGTCCTAGCCTGCCTCTCCATGCGCCGCTTTACCCTCGTTGTCTTTGCAGGCCTGACGGTACTTGCAAGCCCGGCGTCGGCAACGCCCGCCGTGCAAGCGACCGCCAGCGCGGCGAAGACGCCCTCGAAGTCCACCGCGAAGAAGAAGAAGCGCCCCCCTGGGTTCACCGGCGCGAACGCGCCGAAGTCGTCCTACCGCAAGGAGCCGCTCGAGAAGCCGTCGGGTGACCTGTGGCTCCGGGCCGAGAACCTCGCTCAGGAGGTTCGAGTCAGTATCTACAAGCAAGACGGCAGCTTCGACGATGCCTCGCTCGCGAAGCTCGACGAGCTGTTCCGCTGCCTGGTGACCGGTGAGGTCCGTGCGGTGCGCTCCGAGCTCTACGAGCAGCTGTCGCGGATCCAGGACCACTTCGACGGCAAGCGCATCGACCTGGTCTCGGGGTTCCGGCTCGGGAACGGCGAGCAGAGCTCGAGCCGGCACTTCCATGCCTCGGCCGCGGACTTCCGCATCAAGGGCATCTCGATCCACACGATCAAGAAGTTCGTCGAGACCCTCGACATGGGGAACATCGGGCTCGGCATCTACCCGACGACTCAGTTCGTCCACGTCGACTTCCGCGCGCCCGGCGAGCCGAGCTTTCGCTGGGTCGACTACGCGGGCAGCCGCAGGCTCAAGCCCGCGAAGAAGAAGTCGGGTCGCACGCAGCCGGCCCGCAAGCCGGTCAGCTAACACTACTGCGTCACGTTAGAGGGCGGTGGTGGGTGCCTGCTCGTCGGGGCGCGTGGCAGGCCGGGCAACGAGGAAGCCAGCGTGCGATGGCCCGCGCGATCGCGAGGCGCATGGTGGCGAAGC
>Ga0299915_10000280_pt1 | contig 40664 bp, 41 predicted proteins | sample RVTome_13_FD_200263 | JGI IMG/M metagenome (GOLD analysis project Ga0299915, IMG submission 200263) | Soil microbial communities from uranium-contaminated site in the Upper Colorado River Basin, Wyoming, United States - RVT92D227 (version 2) ...
ATCAATGTATGATTAATTTTAAAGATATCTTTTTTAGTATATACAAATTGATGGTGTATGCATGCTGCTAATGCAAAAGCTATGCTTTTAGAAGCATGCCAGCCTTTAGTTACATGTGTTTTAAATTTTTCTTCTTCTTCATTTAGTTCATTCATATTGTTTTTCCTTGCTGGGGATTAAAACAAGGAGCCAGCACTCCATTTTTCATCTAATTTTTTTCTAGTTTTTTTAATTCGTTTTCAGTCCATATTAAAAGGTCATCTAGTGTCATGTCGGGGTGTTCTTTTAAGAATCTTATGGTGCGTGGGTGTTTTATCTGGTCAATCATGGTTTTCCCCCCGCTTTAAGAAATCCCTTAGTATTGTTCTAATTGCACTACTCCTAGAGATTGCATGTTCTGAAGCATAGAAATCAAGCAATTCTTTCGTATCATTATCAAGCATTATTGAAGTAATTTTCATAACAAAGACTATATAGTATCTAAATATAACACCTGTCAACATGTTTATATTGAATTGACAAGAAGATATGAATATGAAGAAAAAAGAAATTTTATCAATAGAAGATATAATAAAAACACTTGATAGAGACTTTTTGTCTATAATTTACCTTACACTTGGTTATCAAAATAAAGGAATAGGGGGGCTTAGACTATATCATTATCGTTTCGTTTTACTTCTTAAAGATGACGAGTTAACAGATGAGTTTAAACAGGAAGCAAAAAGTTTTTTTGGTAACGACCTTTTTATTACACCAGAAAATGAACAATATATTTTATGTAATGCAAATGATATTGTTCGTAAACTAGAACCTTATAAAATTTTAACAGCCACACCAAATTTATCAATGGGTTTTGGCTCTGGAGTTAGAGTTATATTACCTAAAGAATTGATGGAATATAAATCTCTATTTCTCCGAGAATTTATATTTGTTGAAAAATGTATACCAAACCGTCCAGATTTATGTAAATATTTAAAAAAATTAGTTAATTTTGGAATACTAGAAAAGAAAAAATATGATGATTGGAGATATAAAATAAAAGATGGAAATGAAGAATTTTTATCTCGACTAAATTCATCTATAACCCAAGCATGGTTTTATAATTTAGTTGAAAATAGTCCTTCTGAATTTCTTGAAAAAATAAAACATAAAATAGAAAAAGAGTTCCCAGAGGAACTGGAGAAATATTTATCGGTTTTAATGCATCTTTGATTTTAATTCTAATACGGTTAACCGTAGTTCTGTGATTTCTGCTTTCATTTGTTGCATTGCTTCTTCTTTTTCCTTTAATGATTCGTTTATAACTGTTAAATTTGGTTGTGTTTCAAATATTGTAACATTAGGCATAACTGCCAGATATTTCTTTGCTAAATCCTCAGGTTTCATCTGACGATAGGTCTTTGTAAGCATTGTACCATGACCCATTAAAAACTCTGCTAGGTCAGCATCACCTAGATAACTTCTATAAAACTTCCTAAGACAGTGTGGATGTTGTAAGAGCCTCTCATATGCATGGTCTTTTTTTGGTTTTCTTTTCATACGACCAGTCCATTTGTCCTTTACATCTTCAGTCTCGATTAATTTTGCTTTAATTAAAAGGTTTGTCCAGATAGTAAGACTATTGTGATAAGACATGGGAAAAACTCTAGGGTCATTACGGTCTATCTTATCAGGGTATTTTTTATAAATTTGTTCTAGGTAATTATCTCTCTCTTTCATCCAAGTTTTATATGCATCTGATGCTTCATTTGAAATGAAACAGCGAGATGTTTTTTGCTTTGTTTTTGTAGATTTTCTAGTCAATCCCTTTTTAACATTTATCCATGAAGGTACTTCCTCAGTATGAACATCATTAGGTGTTAAGGCAAGTATTTCGGATATGCGTCTACCACTTGAGGTTAACATTAAAAACAATGCACGAGAACAAGCATTACCATGACTAAGGATCGTTTTAATATCAGATGCATTAAGTATTGCCTCATCGTTTTCAGGTTCTGCACCACGCACATGAGTCTTTAAAGTTTCCCAGAACTCCAAGTTTCCAAGTTGTTTTTCATTTGTTATCATGTATTGCTTTATAGGATTGAAGAAAGTCCTCATAGATAGTTCAGGTCTACCTTTTTCCTTTTGTATCTTGTATATTTTCCTTAGATCGTTGTCATATTCACTCAATATTTTTTCTCGTTCTTTTTTATCTTCAGGTATCTCCTTAAAATATGTATTCATATCTTTATCTAACAGTTTAAAATAAGTCTGTATGGTGTACATGTAACTGTTGCGTGTGTGTGGTGCATCTATCATTTTTTTATCTAAAAATTTGGTTATACTATCAATTTTTTCCATAAAATCATAAGTATGGTAATGGAGTTACTAATATTTAAATCTGTAACCCAAACAAAAAATTTTGTTTAAAATCAAATACTCCGAAGAAATCTAGAAAAAGGAGTATTACAAAAAAAATGATTATAACAAGTAAAATTTTAATTGTAAATTTGATTAGTTTCCAGGCTATTATAACCCCAATAATCAATAAAAGAAAGACTAACCACATAGGTAATATATTGCCAAATAGTGTAATTCCAATTAAACTCATTTTAATTATCTATACCATATCTAGCTTTTGTTTTTTATAATTTTAGTTATTTTTTACACGTGTGTTATGTAACTAAGGATTTTTAAGTTGAATTTTTAACTTAAAATTTGAATTTGTATCATTAGTTTTTTTTAAGTATTTAAAATTTAATTTTATAGATATTGTTTTCAGTTTTTTAAATAGGTTTCAGCGGCTTTATAATCGATGTTAGAATCGATTAATAGTTCATCCTCGAGTTATGAAACTTTGACCCTTAGGGGGGTCAAGGAAGCTTTTAGTGATGGGTCTATAAGTGAGCCTGAGGCTTTGTCTAAGTATGCCGAGTGGGTCAAGCAACCGACTTGGGTGTGCATACCTGAGGCCGACCATAACAGGGTTGTCTATGAGTCTGTTAGTGGGTCTTTTCCTGCTGTTCGACCACCTAAGTATATGACTATTTATCATTTTTTTCGTGTTTCTAAACGTGGAAATGACATTTATTTATCTAAAGTTCGTAAGAAGTTTATTCCGTTGTGGTCTAATTGTAGATCCTGCAAGGATATTAAATTTTTAAATGGTCGTTCAGGTGTTGGTAATTTGCTTTTTATTACTCTTACTTATGATACCAGTATTTGTACTAAGCAAGAGGCATATGATAATGTTGGATCTGAGTTGAATGTTTATCTTAGCGATCTAAAGCGTAAATTTGGTATAATTAAGGTTTTACGTTGTTTTGAAACTTTTCCTGCTTCAGGTTATCCTCATATTCATATGATTGTTGAGTTTCTGGATCATAAGTTTAGATTTAGTTATTATACTTTCAAGAATGGTAGACGGGGGTATATTATTTCAAGTAATTCTTTACGTAAGAAGATTGAGGGTTATTGGCATTCATTTGCTAATGTTCAGGGTGTTAAAAGTGTTGGTGCTGTTACCTATCTTTTGAAATATATAACTAAGGATATGTATGCTGATAGCTTCAATACTGTTTCACATCTTTGGTTATATCATAAACAATCTTACTCTATGAGCCATAATTTTATGGATTTTACTTTCAAGATTTATTCTGTTCCTTTATCAAGTCCATTATTAAAGACTAATTCAAACATATTTTTTGTTAAACCTATTTTTTTAGGTTCTTTTGATGTTAATTTTGAAGTGAATGAGCGTTATTTTGTGGTTAAAGATCCTCCTGCTGATGTTGATTTAGAGGTTTCTAATGATCGTTATCCTTCTTTGTTCAGAAGTAATTTTAAAGCTTTTTATGAAGCTCGGGAGGTTTCTTTAAATGGATGATATTGAGTATTTTTCAAAGGATCATTTTGTTGCTTATTGTTGTAATTGTGGATGTCAAAGGCATCATTATGGCGATAGTAGAAGATGTTCTTTTTGCGGTAGTTTATACGAATCTTATGTTAGAGAAGATGGTGTAACTGCTTTGGGTATTGGAATTGAGGAATGTGGTATTGAATATGATCCTGAATTGATTATTTGTAAGCATTGTCATCGTTTAGAGGATTGTAGTATTCATCATGTTTTAATAGGAGGCAAAAAATAATTATGTATGATTTTGTAGAGTGTATTAGATGTGGTAAGCAGGTTAAAATTTTAGATGTAGATAGTAATATGAGTAAGAAAAAGCAATGGTTTTGTATGCATCTTTTCAGAAGTAATTTTATTTGTCAGGATTGTAAACATGGAAGGTAATTTAAATTGAAAGAGGGTTGTATTAATTGTGCTATAAAGCGAAATTGTAAAAGGTATAAATCTAAAGGGATTCTTGGATATTGTGCATATTGGTATCCTAGCCATGAAGCTGAAAAGCGTGAAGAATTTAAGCATTTTATAGAGGATAATAATTTGGATTATGACAAATAGATCCAAAAGGTTTGGAAAACGCAGTATTGGGTTTTCCATCTTTGGATAATTGACTACTAATAAAAAGTGGGGGTATTGGGTTTTAGAAGAGGCAGGTTGTACCAACAAAAACCCAATACAAATAAAAATTCTTTGTATAAAATACGAATACATTACTGATTAATAAATTTTTTTATAAAAATGAAACAAATGTTACTTATAAATATAATAATGTTATAATATGAAACAATTTATAGTATTTAAAAAATTCTAAAAGATTAATGGGGAATAAAAATGGTTAAAAATAATGATGAATTGATAAATTTTAATTCTTTTAGTAAATATAATACTTGTATTTTTGTTCAAACTTTTAGATCCAATAAAGGTAAGTTGTTTTATCGTGTTCATATTGGTAAGAAATATAGGGATAAGTGGTATAATTCTAATCTTACTGTTCAGGATTGTGATCTTGATGTTTTGTCTAGTCTTATACAGAAATCTCGTTTAGAACGGTGTACTTTTCGTTAATATCTCAATTGCGGGTTACCTACATCAGTAGGTCGCCCAATGCAATTGCCTTACTTGGTGGCTCACGAACCTATTAACTCTTCGTGTTCAAACACGAAGTCAATATTAACCTATTATCAAAATAACTTGGGTATACCATGTTGGTATTATCATTCATTCATTTATAGTAATCTGGAAAGATTATCGGAATCATAACTCTTTAGGATCATAGATTTATTGTTTGGCGTTCTTGTTTATCTTGTTTATAGCGTTATTTAGTTATCGTTTGATGATCTTGGCGTATTTGATTATTAGATTTTATCCATTGGATAAACTATATGTTATTTTGTTTGTTTATTCTTTTTAAGTTGGTTTAAAAGATGTGGTTGATTCTCAATTTTTGTCATCTCAATTATTTTATCAGCTGGTAATTTTTTTAATTCATTAAAGGCAAAATTTAGTTGTATGTCTATTTGTTCTAGTTCTTCCTTTGTACATTTTCTACCATATACGGATTCAGCTTGTTTAATAAAATAAGGTTTAAAGGTATTGATAATATTTTGTGTTTTTGGGTTCTGAAGATTTAATGCAATATGTACGTTTTCTTCAATTTGTTTTATTGAATCTCTTAGTGAATTTAACTCATCTTTTGTATTTTGTATTAGTTGATTTTGTAAATCTAATTTTTCTTGGTTAGAAGCGTTTATTTCTTCTGTTTTTTGTTGTTTTTCTTCTAATTTTTTTATTTTTTCACTTGTTTCAATAGTTTCTTTTTCTAAAAGTAAGTATTTTACGCCTTCGGAATAATCTTCATCTATTTCTTCATCTGTTTTGTCAAAATAGCTTTTATCTAATGTTGTTATTTGTCCCATCATTAATTTGATCATATCTGGATTGTTTGTTTTGTATTTACTTCTCGCATATCTTCTTAATGCGTGTGTTGTTATTGTGGATCTTGATTTTGTATGTGGATCTACTTCGTATAATTTTGCTGATCCTATTGCTTCGTTCCATTTTTGATTTACTCTAACTGTTGAAATTGGAAATAATCTGTTTTCTAATGTTTTTCTTTTGTATATTGGTGTAAATTTTAATATTCTATTTAATTCTTTATCTCTGATTTTTAAATATTCTTTTAATGATTCTTCTGCTTCTGGTGATATTCTTTTTCTGATTGGTATTCCATCTTTGGATCTGTCAGGTGGTACTGTGAATCCTATAAATTTGTGGTTATATTCTAATTCGTTCATTTCTATTTGCATTATATCTTCTATTCTACTGAAGCTTGATAATTGCATTAAAAAAATTGTTTTGTACATTAATGTGAAATGTTGGAATATATTTTGCATTTCATCTCTTGTTGGTGTGTATTTTTTTGCTGTTGATCCTGCTTTTGTTTCTTTTCTTCTTTTGAATTTATCCCAAAATGCTTTTGGTATATCTATTCTGTTGTGTGTTAATAGTGATTTTATTACGTTGATCATTTTTTTAATTGAATATGGTGCGTATTTTCCTGAATTTATTAGTTTATTTACCCATTTGTTTATATCGTCTTCTATATTGTTTTTATAGTTTATTTTATCCTTTATTTTCATTAGTTCTGGGTTTTGAAGGTATTCGTCTGGATCTTGTTGAATAAAAATAAAAAAATCTCTTGTATATGGTGGATATTGTATTCTTTGGCTTTTAGTACAGCCTGTAGTATAGTAGTCTTTTATTTTTTTAGATTTGTTGTATTTTTCTAGTAATTGTTGTTCTTTAACGTTATTGGGTTTCCATCTTGGTTTAGATTTGATGTCATTCATAGTTATGTAATGTATATCTGAGTATAAAAAACATATCTTTAATATAATTTTAGTATTATTACACACGAAATGTTGTTTTTTACTTGACTTACAAAATATTCTAAAATAAGACATCATATTACCCTACTGTGTTTTTAACTAATGAATTTATAAAAAAAGAAAGTGTCGAAAAAAGAGAATACCAGATAAATATTGCAAAATCTGCTTTAAAAGAAAATAGTTTAGTAGTTCTTCCTACAGGTCTTGGAAAAACGATAATTGCTTTAATACTTATAGTAGAGCAACTTACAAAAAATAACAAAAAAATATTATTTCTTGCACCAACTAAACCACTTGTCTTACAACATGCTCAATTCCTAAAAGAATTTTTAACAATTAATCCTAAAGAAATTACAGTTTTTACAGGAGAAATATCTCCATCAAAACGAATGAATCTCTGGGAAAACAGTAAAATAATTGTATCAACACCTCAAGTAATTGAAAACGATTTACTATCAAAAAAAATAAATCTTGAAAATTTTAGTCTAGTAATTTTTGATGAAGCACATCATGCAATAGGAGAATATTCATATGTCTTCATATCAGAAACATATAAACAACAAGGAAAAGAAAGATTAATACTAGGAATAACTGCATCACCTGGAAATGACTTAACAAAAATACTTGAAGTATGCAAAAATCTAGATGTTAAAAACATTGAAATTAGAACAAAACAAGATCCTGATGTAAAACCATATGTATATGATACACAAATCACATGGATAGAAATACCACTTCCAAATGATTTTGCATATACAATACAATTACTTAGAAAAGCACTCTCAAATAGACTTAAAATACTAAAAGAAATGAATTTTATTGAAACAGCATCTACAAATCTGGTAAATAAAACAAACCTATTAGATGCACAAAAAAGAATACAAACTGAAATAAAAGGTAGTATTAAACCAGACAAAGCACTATTCAAAGCAGCAACAATACAAAGCGAGGCAATGAAGATACACTATGCACTTGAACTAATACAAACTCAAGGTGTAAATGCCTTAAAAAATTATTTTAAGAGAATGACTAACGAGGCGAAATCTAAAAGTAGTACAAAATCTTCACGAACAATAACTACAGACAACGATGTAATAGAAGCAATTGCATTCTTAAATTCATTAAAAATAGAACATCCAAAAGTGGAAGAAGTATCAAAAATAGTAAAACAACAACTAGAAGAAAAACCTGATTCAAGAATAATAGTTTTTACACACTATCGTGATACTTCTGCATATATATCAAAAGAATTAGAAAATATAAAACAAGCAAAACCGGCTAAATTCATTGGACAAGCAATAAAAAAAGAGGACAAAGGCCTTACACAAAAGCAACAAGCCGAGATTATAGATAAATTCAGAAAAGGAGAATATAATGTATTAATAGCAACGTCAGTTGCAGAAGAAGGATTAGATATACCATCTACTGATTTAGTCGTATTCTATGAACCAATACCTTCAGAAATAAGAGCCATACAACGAAGAGGAAGAACCGGAAGAAAAACCGCAGGAAAAGTAATAATACTAATAACAAAAGGAACACCTGATGAAGGATACTACTGGTCTGCCAAAAGAAAAGAAAAAAGAATGAAATCAGAGCTAGAAACAATAAGACTTGCATTAAGAAAAAAACTAGAAGGAAAAAACCCTTTTGAAAACATAGAAGAAATTCATAAAACAAATCAGAAAACACTTACAGAATACCAAAAAGAACTAGAAAACACAACAATAATAGTCGATAAACGGGAATACCGTTCAAAGGTTGTAAGAAACTTAGCAATTAATGGTGTAACAATAGAACCCCAACAACTAGATGTTGGAGACTATATACTTTCATCAAGGATAGGTGTTGAAAGAAAAAATACAGAAGATTTCTTGAGTTCATTAATAGATGGAAAGCTCTTCAAACAAATACAAAGGTTAAGAGACAGTTATTCAAGGCCAATATTAATCCTTGAAGGTGAAGACTTATTCACACATAGAAACGTTAATCACAACGCAATATACGGCAGTCTTGCATCAATCTCAGTCGATTATGGAATACCGATAATGACAACAAAAGATGAACTCGAAACTGCTAACCTATTAAGTGTTATAGCAAAGAGGGAACAAAAAGAAGAAAAAAAAGCAGTTGCAATACGTGGTGAAAAAACACAAATGTCACTAAATGAAAGGCAACAATTTCTTGTAGAAGGGCTACCTAATATATCAGCAATTCTTGCTAGAAGATTACTTTTACATTTTGGAAGTATCAGAGATATAGCAAATGCAACTGAAGAAGAACTGCAAGAAGTAGATGGAATAGGAAAGAATATAGCATCAGAAATAATAAGAGTTCTAAATTCTAATTATCTTGATAAATAATTTTAACCAAATATTTAAATCCATATTTCTAATACCATGCTGAAAACAAAGAATGGTGATTACAATGTTTGCGGATGAAAAAATTGCCCAAGTTTGCGATGGTTTAAACATGCTACATGAAGATAATTCAATCCCACGCAATATCAGAAGAGATGCTGAGGAAGTAAAAGAAACACTTTTAAATCAAAAAAATCCACTTGATGTACGCGTCGCAACAGCATCATCAAGACTTGATGAAATGGCTAATGATCCTAATATACCTCTGCATGGTAGAACTCTTATTTGGAATATAATGAGTCGACTTGAAGAAATCGCCTAAATTTTTTTATAATACCAAAATTCTTTGTTTAATTGGGAGCTGAAAAATTTATGATTAGGATAGGGCAAGCAGGGATACCTTTATCTTGTAAAGGTAGAACAAATAAAGATGGTCTTGTTTATACAAAAAATATTTTAGATTTAAATGCAATCGAACTACAATTTGTCCGTGGATTATATAGTATGGAGGATAAAGAAGCCCAATTCATACATGATTTTGCAAAGGAAAATGATGTAGAGCTACATGTTCATGCTCCTTATTACATAAATTTAGCTGCAAATGATGAAGAATTAGATAACAGTTTTGATAAAATATTATATAGTGCTACTCTTGGTCAAAAAATGGGTGCAAAAAGTGTTGTAGTTCATCCTGGTTATTATGGAGACGAAGGGGAAAAAAAGACACTTAAAAGAATAATTAAAAATGTAAAAAAACTTCAGGGGAATTTTAAAAAAGAAAAAATTAAAATTAAACTTGCAATTGAAACTATGGGTAAACAAAAAGTTTTTGGGAGTCTTGATGAAATAATTAAGATATGTTCAGATGTAAAAGATGTAATACCTGCAATTGGTCTGGGACATATACATGCTAGAACAAATGGTGGACTTAAAAAACGAGAGGATTTCGAAGAAATATTTGATAAACTAAAACCACTACGGCTAAAACACTACTTAATTCATGTTACTGGTGTAATGTATGAAAATGGTAACGAGTTTTATCATGTTCCAATCAAAAAAGGTGATATGCCTCTTATGCCACTTATTGATTTAATTCTTGATAAAAATTATGATGTTACTTTTATCTCGGAATCCCCACTCCTCGAACATGATGCAGTATACATCAGGTTACAAGTTGAAAAAGCAATCATGAAACGTACAGGTAAAGAGCAGGCAAATTATAAGGATCTCTCGGAGATTATAAAAAAATGAGTGAACAGGTATTTAAAGAGTCGATTGATTATATCCAATTAAAAATAAAAGATATTTTAAGCAAAGTTTCGGATAAAGATATTAAAAATATCAAAAAATTATTTTTAAGAACAAAGCGTGTTTTTTTGTATGGTGCAGGTCGTTCTGGTTTAGTAGCAAAAGCATTTGCGATTCGTCTAGTTCATTTAGGTTTTCAAACATTTGTAATAGGTGAAACAATAACTGCTCCTGTTCAAAAAGAAGACCTTGTTATTATAGTATCTGGCTCTGGTGAAACTATCCCAGCTGTTATGACTGCTGAAATTGCTTACAATTTAGGTGCTTTTGTTGTATCAATTACAGGTAAAAAAGATTCAGATATTGCAAAATTTGCTGATATAACTCTTTATATTAAATCAGCTTGTAATGAAGAAGAACGTAAAAAATATGCTCCACTTGGAACACTTTTTGAGGTTAGTGTTTGGATACTTCTTGATGGAATAACTGCTGACCTGCTAGATCATAAGAAGGAAACAGAGGAAGATATGCGCAGTCGTCATGCTACATTAGAACAATAAAAAATATTTTTTATGAATAAATTTTTTTCATAATTATTAAACCTATGCAGCAAAATATGCCAAAAGCATTTGCGGTCATTACAGCGATTGAATTAGTTAAATAACCATATACAAACCACATGCTCATACCAAAAGACAAAACAGCTGGCATAAAATAAGATACATCATTAAGTTTTTTGGTTTTAAAACCTCTAAAAAGTTGTGGTAAAAAACCCAATGATGTAATTATTCCTGCTATCAAACCTATTATTTCAACTGTATCAAAGTTCATGTATGATCATCAACTCTTTTTTTAAAAATCAATACTTGTTAATATGAATTATATCTTCAAGTTTTCTTTTTGGCACATGTAACACCTGTTTTTCATCCCTGTAATACTTAACAGAATCAACAATATCCTCAACAATAGATTGTTCTGCTCCATAGCCTAGTGCAATTACTGAATCAATAATAATTTGTTCAGGAATTTTAAGGCTTTTTCGTATTTTTTCTTTATCTATCTTACATAGTATGCAACTAGCAAGCCCTTCACCTTCTGCACAAAGAACTATATTTGATGCAGCAAAACTTACATCACGTAAATACCAAAGATTTTTACTATCCTTAACAAGAATTATAATATAAGCCATAGGTCTTTCGCTTTCAGCAGGAGACCATTCTGGTTTTATATATCCTGCCCAACTTAGTGCTTCAAAAACTTTTGAGCATAAATCTTTATTATTTACTATACAAAATTCAAGAGGTTGAAGATTTGCAGCAGAAGGTGCAAGACGAGCAGCGTTTACAAATTTTTTTAATACATCTAACAAAATAGGTTTTTGCTTGAAACGCCTTATACTTCTTCTTTTAATAATTTTTCTATATACGTCACTATTATCAATCATAAATTCTACCTTTTAATATTATTTATAATAGAATTACGCTATAAATTTTATAATAAAAGAATTTTTGTTTTATCAACAAAATAAATAAACCATATTACATTACTAAAAACTAAGAAGGGTTTTTATAAATGGCTAAGAAAATTAGGACGATGAGAACATTTGCAAGGACTGCTTCTAAATCAATGGAAAAAAAAATAGTGGATAATGCAAAAGAATTGATGTATAATCCAGACATATTACTACCAGAGTATGAAGATAGCTACTCAATTAAATATTTTGGTAAAATCAAAAAAACATTTAACAAGGTAAACAAGTTTAAAAACGACATAAAAAAACTTGAAAAATTATCTAAAAAAAAAGATATTTCAGGTGCACTTGCTGGTGCATTACTTGTAGCTCATTCTGAAAAAGCCCCTTATCTAGGAGTATTAAAATATACAACAGGTGATATAACCTATGCCCAACGTGGCCGATCAGATAATGAAAAACAAGCGGGCATTCAACATTTTGATGATCCTGTTCTAAGATTATTATGTTTTAAAGATATTGCTTTGAAAAAAAATCTTCATCTTTACTCTTGGGACGATGGTTTTGTATCAACTGGTTTGAAACCAAATCCTCCAAAAGAATTTATAAAGTTTATTCTTTGTCGATTAGATTTGCGTACTAGTTATAATGTGACAACATGTAATCATTTAACAGTTGAAGTAGTTAAAGAAAAACAAAATGCTAATGCAGACTATCTAAGGATTCACTGGAAATCAGCAGGTACAATTATTGGTATTTGCAAGAATTGTAGTAAATCTAAGAAAAACACATTATTTGATATATCAAAATATATGATCGAATCAGATGTATCAAAAGATTTTGATATAACAGTAGTTGGACATACTATAAAACGTACCTCATCTAATGAACAAGAAACAAGATATATCAAGGAATACCTATCAGGTGAACTTACTGACTATGATTTTATTAAGAATAATATGCAAGAAAGACATCAAGCAGTAAAAGATGCAAATGAGAGATTATTTGTTTTAAATGGTAAAAGCTATGGAAATGATGTAAATGATTTTATCAATGATTTGAAACCCAATGAATATGAACGAAAAGGACTTGAGTTAATTCTTGAAAAAATTGATGAACCAGTGATTTTTGATGATGTAACACCAAATAAAGTTTTAGAAAAATACTGGAAAGATAAAGGTTTGAATGCTATGAAAGAAATTATTGAAAACGAAAAAATGGCTGAGAACTTTTATTTGTTAGATGATTCACCATCTGAGATTTTAAAACTAGTTTTTAATTATATTAAAAGACAAAAAATTCTATCTCAGCTCCCTATATATTATTCGTTGCCACCTCTTGCAAATTTTATAGACAATATTGCTAGAACATATAAAACATATGGTGAAAAAAAAGCACTCGGTGAGATTAAAAAAAGACCTGATACTCCAAAGGGTAAATCTATTGCTTATGCTTTTTTACTTTTCCTTGGAAAAGGTGAAGATAAAAAATGGCAGTTTTCTAATATCGAAATAGAGTTTGGAGAATCTTTGAAAGAACATATTAAAAAACTTCTTGAATCAAAACCAGAAGATTATAATAAATATCTTCAAGATTTGCTAATATTTAGTGGTTCATCTGAAAAGATATAATCAAAAAACAGACAATATCCTCTTATTACTTGAGACGGATTATGTTTTTTAATAACAGAAAAAGATAGGGATGCTGTTTTAAAAATCGTAGGGCTGAATAATTTATTGCTAGACTCTTTGGAGTCGTTAATAATATATGAATCAAACAATAATCGGAACTGTCTTTGGTATTAACAACTTTTACATAACCAGCAAAATTTTCATTTTTTTCATCTGGTACAATAACTGATACTTCAATTGTTTTTTTTCCATCTTCACGTGTTAAATCCTCTCCAGAATCTGGTGTAAAAGTCCAGGTTCCCCAATCCGGCCAAGTAACAATTTCCCAGTCGATTGATGACTCTGGAATTCCATTATTTTGAATGATAAAACTTCCCGTGACTGTTGAGCTAGGCGAAACATTAACCCAGTTCAAAAAACCGCTTCCTTCAAGAGCTCCCTTAGTTGGGTAAATATCAACAATTATTCCTTCAAGTACTGTTAATTCGAATGGAAGTTCTTCTGGTAACATATACCATACATTGTATGAGCCACCCCAACCAAAATTAATATGAAAATAACCTTCGTTATCATAGCCATCTACCACCATATTGTGACCAGCAGTCCAATCTTCATTGACCACAGCAATATGAGCAGGGAACCCTTCTAATATGTTTGACTGCAGCCGATTATATACATCAGAACCTTCAGTTAAAAGCTCAATATCTTCAAAATTAAAACGCTGATATGCTTGATATGCTTGATTAACACCAAAAGTGCCAGATCCAGCTGGATTATAAACTTGTTCTGCTGCGACTCCACATGCAAAATTTAATGCAGCCTTATCATTATCTGTTAGCGGTATCTCGTTTTCATAGTTATACTGAAGTGTGTCTAGATAGTTATTGAGTTCTGGAAATGAAGGGAAATCATATACCTTAAAGTCATCATCAATTGTATATCTATTTCCAGAATAATTATGATAATAGTCATCATCATCGCTAAATTGAATATTTTGGGTTGTCCTATGATAATTTAAAATTTGGGCTATAGCAACTGCCGGACATCCAGCAACACTTCTATCCCCACTATCTAAATCAATAGGGCAGAAATTGTTGTATGGTGTATATTGACTCCATTTTGTATCAAGTAGAGGACCGACTGTTGGTATAAGGTCCTGTTGATTTATTTTTACAAGATTAGAATATTTTTGCCATTGTTCATCGCGATTTTTTATAATATTTTCAGAGATTAGATCGATATGATTAATGCGACAAGAAATATCTGCTTTTAATAGCTGTAATAGAATATTTTCTTCAGATATATCCCCAAATTCGTTTTCAAAAGAGTAAGCAATAATTGGAGGAAGATTCTTATTAGCAGGTACGACTATGTATCCCGTTGGATTTAAGAAAAATATATACATAATAGGAGAATTATCAGCACTTTTAATTTGAATTGATTCTGAAATAAAATGATGTGATGATTTACTTAAATAAATTTTTATTTCCGCAACTTTTTGCGCGACTTCAAAACCAATCCATAAATTATCATTCTGTTTATATGAAATATTACTACTGCTAATAATTTGTAAAAATCCAGCTCCAAAAAATCCGATTATGACTAATAAAACCAATATTCTTTTTAGCTGACGATGTTTTAATATATAAATCCCCAAATAACAATGCTATATATAAGATATAAATTTATCCTAATAATTAAATAATCCTTAGAGACTTATTTACTATTCAACAGCACAACAATTTGGTTGTTCAATGAAAAAGATTTTGAATTATATGTACGATTATCTAACAATATAAAAGATACTCTTCTTGCACATAGGCAATTGTTTACCCCGATTGGACAAGTGGACATAACGTTATTATTGATGGATGCAATACTCTAGATGTACCCAGTTTCTAGTTATAATTTGAAAAAAAATAATCATAATAAGGAGCTAATAATCTTCTTTTTTAATTAATTATTTAAACTAAAAAAGCATATAAAAATTTGATAGCTTTAAAAATAATATTGATAATGTTTGTTAAAATAGGTTTATATAAGATAAAAAACCTAAAAATATTTAAGAATATGTTTATAAACCATTTTTAGCAAATTATTATACATTAATAGAGTATTCTAAATAAATTAGAGGAGATGGGAAAAAACTTTACAAATATTATAAAATCATCTAAAATTTAGAAGTAAGTAAAATAAAAAGGTAAGAAAATGGTAAAAACAATATTAGTAGTGGATGATGAACCGGATATAAGACAAAGTGTAAAAATGATACTTGAAAAAAATAGTTATCGTGTCATTACAGCTGAAGATGGAAATGATTGCTTAAAAAAACTAAAAGAAATAAAACCTGACCTTATTCTTCTTGATATTATGATGCCAGGTATACCAGTAACTGAAATTTTAAAACAAATTAAAGATATTAAAATTGTTTTTTTGAGTGTAATAAGGATATCTGATGCAAGAAAAAAAGGTTTAACATCTCAAGATAATGTAATAGACTTTTTACAAAAACCATTTAATGTAAATGATTTAATAAATCGAGTTGAAATACTACTAGGTAATTAAAAAATATATGGAGCAAGGGGTAATGGGAATCAAAGAAAAAAAAGAGTTCAGTATTAAAAAACTATTATTTTCAAGGCTAAATAGTAAACTAACGATTTTCTTTTTATTTGTTACATTAGTTATATCTTTAATATTGATTTATTTTTTTTACACAATGATTGAATCAACAACTCCAATAGTTGCACTCACGACTGTTGAACTTACAAAAACAATTGTATTGATAATAATTTTAATTGCAATAGAAGCAGCAATAATTAGTTTTTATATATCACGTTCTATTTCAAAACCTATAGTGAAAATATATAATGCTACAAAAGAAATAGAAAAGGGAAATTATAATGTAAACCTAGACATTAAAACAGGTGATGAAATTGAAATGCTTTCTAAAACTTTTAATCAAACTACTTTAGCATTAAGAAAAATAGCGGAAGAAAGAAAAGAGCTAGATAACACAAAAACAGAGTTTTTAAGTATAACTTCTCATGAACTTAGAAGCCCTATGACTCCTATGAAAGCACAACTTCAAATGCTTGAAGAGGGATATTTTGGAGGACTAACCAAAAAACAAAAAGAAAGTATTAATATAATCACTAGGAATGTTGATAGTTTAGATAATTTAATCTGTGATTTCTTAGAAATTTCAAGAATTGAGGCAGCAAAATTAAGATTTGATTTTAGAGAAATAGATATTGCAAAAACTGTACGAGAAACTGTTAAGTTTATGGATGGTTTTGCTAAAGAAAAAAACATAAAATTAAAAATCGATGTAGGTAAAATACCAATTATATATGCAGATCCTGATAGGATAAGCCAAGTTCTTAGAAATCTTATAAGTAATGCTATAAAATTTTCTAATGAAAAAAATAAGATAATAATTTCAGCTTATAAAAAAGATGATTATGTTCTTTTTTGTGTACAAGACTATGGATGTGGACTTACACCAGAAAATCAAATGAGAGTTTTTGAACCATTTTACCAGGTTGAAAATGTAAATCCTCGTCGCCTTGGTGGAACAGGATTAGGGCTTACAATTTGCCGTGGGATTGTTGAATCACAAAAAGGAAAAATTTGGGTTGAAAGTAAGATAGATCATGGTAGCAAATTCTATTTTACTTTTCCATTAAACCCTGTTAGAGAAATTGAGCCGATAAAAGTTTTATTTTCTCAAAAAGTAACTATAGTTAAAAAAGTTAAAGAAGAATTTGAAAAAATTTTAGGCGTATTAGGCATTCATGAATTTGAAGAATTAAAATCAAAAAATAAAATTAACAAAGAAGATATTTTTATGTATATAGAATCTTTAACATATCAGCATATCTTAACTGATGAAATGAGTAAAATTTTTAAAAGTGATATCGGAAAAATCTTTGGAGATAAAAAAGAAGTTATAAACAACAAGATAAAAGTAGTTGAACCAAAAAATGCTAAGCCTGATGATAAATGGTCAGAACATGAGTTTGATTCTGTATTTATTTTTGATGAAAACGCAAATATTTTAGATTGTAATGATAATATGTCTAAAAGATTAGGGTACTCAAAAAGCGAAATTCTTTCACTAAATCTTACTGATATAGATTTATTAGAATCCAAAAAGAATATAATTAATAAAATCAAGAAAATAAAAAAAGATGGGGTAATCTCTTTTAAAACAATGCATAAAAGAAAAGATGGTTCTGCTATCCTTGTTTATGAAAACCTGCGATATAATAAAAATAAAAATCAGTTTAAGGGTATTATTCGCGAGGATTATTTAGTAGAGAAATCATTAAAATAAATTTTTTGTAAATTATTGAATTTTTTTTCAGCCAGTTAAGTATATATTATACTTGTAGAATATCATGCCCCCGTGATAATTTATGATTCAAGCATCTCAACGTTCTCAAGGTGTAAACTATGCAATTAGAGAAGTAACAGTACCTGCAAGACAACTAGAAAAAAAAGGAATAAAAGTTATTCATCTAAATATAGGAGATCCAAATAAATACGATTTTGACACGCCAGAGCATATGAAAAAAGCACTATATGAAGCATCTTTACAAGGACATAACGGCTACGCACCATCTGAAGGTTACCCAGAATTGCGTGAGGCAATAATAGAACGTGAGAAAAAAAGAAATAATGTAAACTATACAACAGAAGACATATGTATAACAACAGGAGTTACCGAGTCTTTACAGATACTTCTTAATGCATCACTTGATCCAAATGATGAACTATTGATACCTGGTCCAACTTATCCTCAATATAACCTAATCACATGTTTTAATGATGCACTTCCAGTATCATACAGATGTATAGAAGAAGAAAGCTGGCAACCTGATGTAGATCATATCCGTAAAAGAATCTCAAATAGGACAAAAGGAATTGTAGTTATAAATCCAAATAACCCTACTGGAGCACTATATTCAAAAAAAGTTATAAAAGAGATTATAGACATAGCAGGTGAATACCACGTACCAATAATCTCTGATGAAATCTATGATGATATGGTATTTGATTCAAAACAATATGCAACAGCATCACTTGCAAAAGATGTACCAGTAATAACTTTTAACGGTTTTTCAAAAGTATACCTTGTCCCAGGATGGAGAGTGGGATACATAATGTTTCATCATCAAGGAGAACTCGACAGTATTCAAGATGCATTTATGCGCATTGCACGATCAAGGTTATGCGCAAGCTCGATATGTCAACTTGCATGTATAGCAGCATTAAAAGGACCACAAGGTCATATAAAAGAAGTAAATGACAAACTTAGGAAAAGACGTGATTTTTCATATAAAAGATTAAATGAAATTGAAGGTATATCAACAGCAAAACCAGAAGGAGCATTCTACATATTCCCAAAAATAGAAGCAATGAAAGAAGATCTATGGAAAAACGATAAAGAATTTGTTTTAGATTTACTACATACGAAACATGTATTAGTGGTTCATGGCTCAGGATTCTGCCCAATATATGGGAAGAACCATTTTAGAGTAGTTATTCTTCCTGATTTAAAAACACTAGAAGATGCTTTTAATAATATTGAAGAGTTTATGAAAGAAAAACTCAAAAAATAATTTTTATCTTTTTTTTACTAATTAGAAAGAATATTAAGTAAAATATTTATACAAAAATCGACAGAAAATGTATCAAATACCCAGAGGAACAAGAGATTTTACATCTACAGAAATGCAAAAAAGGCTCTTTGTTGAAAATAAAATTAGGGCTACTTTTAAAAAATATGGATATAACGAAGTTCAAACACCTGTTTTTGAAGCACTAGAGCTTTTCACTTCAAAATCTGGTGAAGGAATAATAAATGAAATATATTCTTTTCAAGACAAAGGTGGTAGAAACCTAGCATTAAGACCAGAACTTACTGCACCAGTTATACGTTTGTATATAGATAGATTACAAATGGAATCTAAACCCTTAAAATTGTTTTATTTTGGAAACTGTTACAGATATGATAGACCACAAAAAGGTAGATACCGTGAGTTTATGCAAGCAGGATGTGAACTAATAGGAGTAGACACACCTGAAGCATATTCAGAACTTATAGCAATGGGGTACAAAATATTAAAGAATATTGGATTAAAAAATATTCAATTAAATATTGGAAATTTAAATATACTTTCAGCTATGTTTAAAAAAATAAATTTATCGGAGGATAAACAAAAATATTTGATACCATTAATTGATAAATCAATGTTTGAAGATATCTTCGCTGCATTAAAAGATTTTAAAATAAAGCCTAATGTTGCATCAGAATTTATAGATATTTTAACAACTAATGATTTAAAAAAAATAACTGAATATATAAAAGAAGATAAAACTATAAAAGAAGAAATAAATAAGTTAAACGAAGTTTTAGATTTTTTAAAAAACTCATTTAAAATTACAAATTTTAACATTAAAATAAGTATAGTACGAGGTTTAGACTATTACAAAGGAATAGTATTTGAAATAGAAGCCTCGACATTAGGTGCAGAAAAACAGTTATGTGGTGGAGGAGCATATGATTTGATACCATCTTTTGGTGGTAGCCAAACACCAACTTCAGGGTTTGCAATAGGTTTTGACAGAGCAATACTTGCTCTTGAAATAGAAGAATACAAGTTTCCAAATGAAAAATTAGATATTTTTATTATACCTGTAAATAAAGACATGATAAACAAATCGCTTGAAATAGCAGAAACACTTAGGAAAAACCTAAAAGTCGATGTTGATCTTATGAGGCGAGGGATTGGTAAATCATTAAAATATGCAAGTACAATAAATACACAAAAAACAATAATAGTTGGACCAAAAGAATTAGAAGAAAAATCTGTAACAGTTAGAGATATGGATACAGGTAAACAAGAAAAAATATTAATTATAAAACTAAATGAATACTTATTAAATTATTAGTTTTACAGGTATTAAAATGGATAAAGATAAAAAAAAAATTTTTATACTTGATACTTCAGCATTTTTATCAGGTAAACCACTTAATTTTAACGATGTACAGTTAATTACAACAATAAATATAGAAAAAGAAATTAAACCCGGTGGAAGGGACTATCAAAACTATATTTATTTAAAAGAAAAATGCTTGATTTTTAAAACGCCATCTAAAGATTCATTAAAAAAAATTAAAGAAACATTAGAAAAAACAGGTGATATCGATAGATTATCTATTTTTGATATAGAGATACTTGCAATAGCACTCGATGAAAATAATCAGAAAAATGTAGAAGTTGTATTATTAACAGATGATTACTCAATTCAAAATGTTGCAATATATAACAAAATTAAATTTAAGAGTTTAAACCAAGATGGAATTACAAAAAAGTTTAAATGGATTAGTCGATGTCGAGGTTGCGGAAAAAAATTTAAAGATAATATAAGTATATGTCCTATATGTGGATCTGACACAAAAAAGATAGTTATAAAAACAGAAGAAATCGATGAGTAATAAAGTGATAAATAATGGATTTTAAGGAAAAATTTAAACAATTCAAAAACCTATTTTTACGTTTTTGGCGTAGTGAAAACAATAAAGTTTCACTTGCAAGAGACATTATTGTCGCATTATTTTTTGTTTTTATAATTTTACTAGCACTTTGGACTTATACTGGTCAATGGTTTGGATATCCTCTTGTTGCTATAGAATCTAGTAGTATGCAACATTTAAATGAACCTTTTGGGAGAATCGGTACAATTAACGCAGGAGATATGGTATTCCTTGTAAAGGTCAATAATAAAAACGATGTCACACCCTACTCAGTATCAAATAGCTATAATTATGGTAAAAAAGGAGATGTGATTATTTATCATCCTGATGGAAATTTAGTTGTTTCTCAAATAATTCATAGAGCTATGTGCTGGATAGACGTCAAAATTCAAGGCTCGAATACTTATTACACTATTGAGGAATATGGAATAATAAGACAAAATGCTTCTGAACCACTAAAAATACCAGAATGTGGTATTTGGAATTCAGCAACTAATTCATCTGTAATATTAGATGGTAAATCTGGAAGATATCACTATCAAAAATTTACGCATTCCGGTTTTATTACAAAAGGAGATAATCCTTTAACTAATACGGTATGTGATCAAATTGGTGGAATTTCTAATCAACTTGTAAAAGTTGATTGGATATCTGGTAAAGCAAGTGGTGAGTTACCATGGATTGGTTCTATTAACATAATATTCAATGATTTAACAACAGATGGTGAAGACAATTTTGGTTACATACCACGGGATTGTTTAACATGCTTTGTTATAGTAATAATAATTTTAATATCTATACCACTATCTCTTGATATTTATGGCTATTTTCAGGGTAAAAAACAAAAGAAAAATGAAATACTTATAATAGAAGACGACACTATAAAAAAATAATAAATCATTTAATACCAATCAGGTAATATTTCATATTTTAAAGGATCTTTTAAACCAGCTTTTTTAAAACCTTTAAGTCTTAAAAGACAAGAATCACACCGTCCGCATGCTTTTTCTTTACCTAAATAGCAAGACCAAGTTTTTTCAAAAGGAACACTAAGCTCAGAGCCTTTCTTTATTATTTCAGCCTTATTAAGTTTTAAAACAGGTGTCTTAATCACGATGTTTTTACCTTTTACACCTTTTTTTGTAGCTAGATCTGCCATTTTCTGAAATGCCGCAAAATACATAGGCCGGCAATCTGGATAACCCGAATAATCAACAGCTGTTGCACCAATAAATATTGCATCAGCATCAATAGTTTCAGCAAAGCCTAGAGCGATAGATAAAAAAATAGTATTACGCGCTGGAACATAAGTATTTGGAATATCTTTACCAATATCCTTAAGTTTATGATTAATCTCAGGTTTTATAGATTCATCAACAAGGGAAGAGCCACCAAAACAACCTATATCAATATTAAAAATAACGTGTTTTTTAACATTTAGAGCTTTGGCAATTTTTTTAGCAGATTCAATTTCTTTAATATGTTTCTGGCCATAAATAAAAGACAACACAAAAAGATCATAACCCATTTCTTTTGCAATATATGCAGAAACAGCAGAATCAAGACCACCAGAAAGCAAGCAAACTGCTTTTTTATCCATAAAAACTCCTAATTATTTTATTTTTTTAGAGATTCTTGCACCCTGACCGTATCCTTCATCAACACCAATCTCAACACATTTTACGCCATCAGGAATATCAAGATTTTCGACTACATAATCCAAAATAAATCTCGCAATATTTTCAGCTGAAGTAGAGACAATAGGTAAAAAAACACAATCACCAAATGGAAAAATAAATGTTTTTCCAAGAGCAGTAATTTTAATACTTTCTTTTTCATTTTTCTGAATCTTTGCAATACTACTTTTTTCAGGGATTAGAATCTTATGATCAAGATGGTTTGCAATTTCTCTGAGTACATTTTTTAAAATTGAAAAATCTATAATTATTCCTTTATCATCAGCATTTCCACTAATCTTTGCATGTATTGCATATGTATGACCATGAAGTCTACCACATTTCTCATATTCATGGATAATATGGGCAGAAGAAAAACAAATATTTGAGTGCCAACCATCTATAGTTATATAAGAATCCATAAAATCAACCACCTTTTTTTTTCCTGCGATAATCTTCAATTGCTGCTTTTAATGCATCTGTTGCTAGAAGAGAGCAATGCATCTTAATAGCTGGAAGCCCGCCTAATTCTCTTGCTACATCGGTTCTGGTAAGTTTTAATGCTTCATTAAGGGTTTTTCCTTTAACAAGTTCTGTGGCGATACTACTACTTGCAATCGCTGCAGTACACCCAAATGTTTGAAATTTAATATCAAAAATTTTTTCATCTTTTACTTTAATATATATTGCCATAACATCCCCACATTGTAGATTTCCAACTTTTCCTATACCATCAGGGTTTTCCATTTTGCCCATATTACGAGGATTACGAAAATGATCCAATACTTTTTCTGTATACATATCGTTCATAGAAACATCACTTTATCTATTCCATAAAGGAGACATATCTCTAAGTTTTTTAACAATTCCTGGAATTGTATCACATACATACTCTACTTCTTCTTTTGTGCTTTTTCGGCCTAGACTTAATCTTAATGAACCATGGGCTAACTCTGGTGTAAGACCAATTCCTGTTAAAACATGAGATGCTTGTAGTTTCTTTGATGAACAAGCAGAACCTGTTGCCGAAGCAATTCCTGCATCATTAAGTAACATATTTAATGATTCTCCTTCTATTGCAGTAAAACGGAAATGAGCATTATTTGCTAGACGTTGTGTTGGGTGACCATTAAGATAACTTTCTTCAATTTCTAAGACTTTTTTAATAAGAATATCTCTTAATTTAGTCATTAGTAAAACACCGTTATCCATACGTTTCAAACCAAGTTCACAGGCTTTGCCAAGACCAACTATTCCAGGAGTATTATATGTGCCACTGCGTATTCCTTTTTCATGGCCACCACCATGAGTAATAGTTTCAAGTTTTATCCCTTTACGAATATAAAGTGCACCAACACCTTTTGGTCCATATATTTTATGTGAAGAAATAGAAAGCAAATCAATATTTAAATTATTTATATCAATCGGAACTTTTCCAATTGCTTGAACAGCATCTGTATGAAACAAAACATTGTGTTTTTTTGCAATTTTACCGATTTCTTGAATCGGCTCTATTGTTCCAATTTCATTATTTGCAAACATAACAGTAATTAGAAAAGTATCCTTCGAAATTGATTTTTCAAGCTCATCTAGATCTACAATACCGTATCTATCAACTGGTAGAAACTTAGCTTTATATCCAATATTATCAAGATATTTACACGTTTCAAGAACCGCTGGATGCTCAATTGAACAAGTAATAATATTATAACCTTTTGAACCTTTTTTTTCCCTATTTTTAAAGGCAACTCCTTTTATTGCAATATTGTCTGATTCTGTTCCACCGGCTGTAAATATTATTTCGTCGTTTTTTGCACCAATAATTTTTGCAACACGTTCTCTTGCTGCCTCAACTGCGTTAAAAGCATCAACTCCAAAAGAATGAATAGAAGATGCATTACCATAATATTTATCAAAAAAAGGTAACATTTCATCTGATACTTCTTTATCTACGGGTGTTGAAGCAGCATAATCCATATAAACTTTATTCATAATTTTAATCTCCTCTACCTATATCCATCATTCTCTGGAGAGGTTTTTTTGCATTTTGCATTATTTCATCTGAAAGTTTTATCTTGGGTTCTAAAGTCTCTAAGCTTTTTAAAACTTTGTCTAATGTTATTTTTTTCATATTTGAACAAATTGCATATTTAATCGGATAAAACTCTTTTTTAGGGTTTTCTTTTTTCAAACGATAACAAATATCTTTTTCTGTACCAATAATAAATTCAATTGCATCCGACTCTTTTGCATGATTTATCATTCCATTTGTTGAAAAAGCATAATCTGCTATGTCAATTACTTCTGGTTTGCATTCTGGATGAACTAGTACCTCTGCTTTTGGATGTTCTTTTTTAAGCTTTAAAATATCTTTTTTTCTAATTTTATGATGTGTTAAGCAAAAACCTGGCCAGATAATCATTTCTTTATCAGGTACCTGTTTTTGTATATATGCACCAAGATTTTGATCTGGAATAAAAATAATTTTTTTAGAAGATAAACTTTTAACCACCTTTACACCATTTGCGGAAGTACAACAAATATCAGAATGTATTTTAGCTTCTGCAGTTGTATTTATATATGCTACAACATCAGCGTCAGGATGATCTTTTTTAAGTTTTAAAAGATTTGGGATATTTACCATATTTGCCATCGGACATTGAGCAGTTATATCAGGAATAATTACTTTTTTATCAGGGTTTAATATCTTAGCGGATTCAGCCATAAAGTCTACACCACAGAAAATTATTGTTTCTGCATTTGTATTCTGCGCTTTTTTTGCAAGATCTAATGAATCACCTAAAAAATCAGCTATATCTTGAACTTCTGGTAACTGATAATTATGAACAAGTATAACGGCATTATTTTTTGATTTTAAATCCAGGATTTTTTTAATAATATCAGTTTTCATTATAACAAAACCAAGCCGTTATTTTTTCATCTCTTATATAGCTTTCCAAACTATTTTTAAAAAAAGTTAATAATTATACAAACCAAAAGATTATAACTGTGATATAATATACATTAGTTGAGGTTGGATGGAACATGGACATTGTTGCCTTAATTATAGGATTTATATTTGGGGTAATAGTTGTTGGAATAGCAATTGAAATAGGAATCAAAAAAGTAACAAATGTCACCCCTTCTTCAAAACATACAAATAAATGGAGTATTTCAGAAATTTCAAACCCAAAGATTATGGCTGAATACTTATCAGATGTTGATCTGCCTAAAGACTCAAAAATAATTGTAAACAAATATGCAGATAAAAATATGTTAGTAGGGCTAGATGTTAAAGAACATACTGGTATAAAAGGAAATTTTATAGTTGGAGAGGATAGAGCCTTAATACTATCAGGTCCAATTAAAAAAGATGAAGTTGCTTTCTGGACAGTTGAAGAAGAAATCGTTAAGAAATTAAATCAGGAATTCGATGAGATGTGGTCAGAAGCAGAAAAAATGAAGTTTGATGAAACTAAAAAATAAATTTTTATGGTTAATTAATTAAATACCTTTTTATTTTCCCACTATGAATGTTAAATTTAATTGGAGTAATTATTGCATTTGTAGTAATTATTTTTCTAATTCGTAAAAAATTTAATTTTGGTTTATCTTTGATTATTGGTTCACTAATTGTCGGGGTTTTCTCGCTTCAAGAAATAAATCTTATAGATATCCCAAAAGCAATGATTGAAGCATCTTTTTATTCTTTTGAAACAAATCAGATTTATACAGACACACTAGAACTTGCAATACTTATGACTTTAATTTATATTCTTGCAAAATTAATGCAAGAAACAGGAGCAATTAAAAAAATAATTGAATCGTTAAGACCAATATTTTCAAAAGGAGGAATATTGGGGGTAATCCCAGCTCTTTATGGCCTTATGCCAGTACCAGGTGGTGCATTATTTTCTGCACCAATGATTGATGAAGAAGGAGAAAAATACAAGTTAAATAAAAATCAAAAAAATTATCTGAATGTTTGGTTTCGTCATATATGGTTTCCAATTTATCCAATCTCCTCTGCGATGATACTTATATGTAGCATTGAGTTTTCAGATATTGAAATATCTAATCTGATGATTATAAATATACCTGCGTTTCTAACATCGATAATAATTGGATTGTTATTTTTAAAAAGATTTTTGAAAAATAATCACTTTGAAATAGAAGAAAAACACATAAATAGAGATCTTAGTGGTTTAAAATTTTTATTACCACCTATAATACCATTATTGACATACGCAGTTTTATGGATTTTTGGCGTACCACAGATAAGAACTTTTTTATTTGGTATAATCCTTAGCTTATTTTCATTATATTTTTTACTAAAAATATCCTCTAATGAATTTACATCATTAATTAAAAAATCACTTACATTTAAACTTGCTCTTGCAATTTTTGGCATTATGATTTTTAGACAAATGATAACAGTTTCGCAAGCTGATATTTTAATTGCTAATTTAATTGAATCATCTAATATTCCTGTTATTTCAATGGTTGTTTTAATACCATTAATTTTAGGTGTATTAACTGGGTATAATCTTGGAGCAACAGCATTATCTTACCCAATAGTTCAACCTTTTTTCCCACAGCCAACGAATAGTATCACACTTATTGGAATGACAAGTCTTATTTTTATAAGCTCATTAATAGGTTATCTTATATCACCTATTCATCTTTGTAATGTTTTAAGTAGCGATTATTTAAAAACAGATACAACAAGGATGTATAAGTGGTATATTCCTTCCGCTATTGTAATGCTATTAGTTCAGATAGTATTTGTATTTTTAATTATAAATATCTTCTAAATATTGTTTTATTTAAAGGATAAATCTTTTAAAACAATATTATTCTATAGTAATTTAGATGAATCAAGAAAAATTCTATGATATTATTAAAAAACCAAGTCTTTATGGAAATAACATAAAAAACGTTAGCATAATCCAGACTCATATATCATATGTTGTTCTCACTGGTAAGTATGTTTATAAGATTAAGAAACCTGTAAATTTTGGTTTTCTTGATTTTTCCACTCTTGAAAAAAGGAAGTATTTCTGTGAAGAAGAGCTAAGACTTAACCGTAGACTTTGTCCCGAAATATATTTAGATGTTGTACCATTCACAAAAAAAAACGATGATATTGAGATTAATGGTTCTGGAGAAATAATAGACTTTGCCGTTAAGATGAAAGAATTTCCTCAAGAATCTATCCTCAACAAATTACTTAAAAAAAATAAAATTGATGAAAAAACAATTGACAATCTTGTTGATATTTTAGTTAATTTTTATAAATCTTGTATACCCTCTGATGAGATTAACTATTTTGGAACAGTTGAAGCTGTAAAACATAATACTGATGAAAACTTTGAGCAGACAAAAGAATTTATTAATTTAACAATCACCAAAGAAATATTTGATTCTATCAAAAAAAGAACTAATGATTTTTTAGATTTTAATAAAAACATTTTAGAAGATAGAATTAAAAATAATTTTATCAAGGATTGTCATGGAGATTTACATAGTGGCAATATTGTAGTAATTAATGATAAAATCTGTATTTTTGATTGCATAGAGTTTAACCAGCGTTTTCGCTATAGTGATGTAGCATCTGATATTGCGTTTCTTTCTATGGATTTAGATTTTCTTGGTCAAGCGTATCTTTCTAGTTATTTAATTGAAAAATACGTTGAAAAAAGCAAAGATGAAAATATTTTTGATGTATTAAATTTTTACAAATGCTATCGAGCATATGTACGCGGTAAAGTTACAGGGTTTAAATTAAATGATCCGAATATCGATAAATTGGAAAAAGAAAAAACAATAAATCTTGCGAGAAAATATTTTGATTTAGCATATTTTTATTCAAAGCTTTTTTCAAGAAACCATAAAAAAGATGTAAAACCTGTTCTTTTTATAACAACAGGTTTAACAGGAACAGGTAAAACAACTATTGCTCGTAAGTTTGCAGTTGATTATAATGCAAAAATTATAAGTACAGATGCTGTTCGTAAAGAATTTGCAGGAATAGATAAATATGAACGTCATCATGATGCATATAATACAGGTCGTTATAGTCCTAAAAAAATGAGACAAACCTATGATAAAATCTTTGAAAAAGCAGATATTTTTTTAAATAATAAAAAAAACGTTGTTCTTGATGCGACCTTTAAAACAGAAAAGTTAAGAGATATGGCTAGAAAAATATCTGAGAAAAACAAAGCCTTTTTTCTAATACTTTATTGTAATTGCCCAAAAGAAAAAGTAAAAGAGTATCTTGCTGGTCGTGTGAAGAAAAAATCTATTTCTGATGGTCGCTGGGAGATTTATATTAGACAGAGAGATTCATTTGAAAAACCAGAGAAAAATAATTTTGTTGAAATTGATGTTTCAAAAAATAATTTAGATTATCAGTTAAAAGTTTTTAATAGTGTTATACAAAAAATTTGTGAGGGTTAAAAATTGAATATTAAAGGTTATTATATAGAACTAGAGAAAGCAGTAAAAATAATAAATAAGAACGATTATAAAAATATTGTATTACAGGTGCCAGAAGGATTAAAATATATCTTTAAAGATTTTGTCAATTTTTTTGAAATAAAAACAAAAGCAAATATTGTTATTTCTGCAGATCCTTGTTTTGGTGCTTGTGATATTCCATCTTTTTTTTGTGAAAATACAGATATTGATTTAATTATTCAGATAGGTCATCTTCCAATACCAGAATTTAGTGAGAGTAGTATTCCTATTGTGTTTTTGAATGCTTTTTCAAATGCAGATGTATCAAAGGTTGTTGAAAAAGCATTACCAAGTATTAAAGGTAAAAAAATTGGTATTTTAACAACAGCACAACATGTACATAAAATAGATGATATTAAAAATATACTTGTTAAAAATAATTTTGAACCAGTAATATGTAAAGGCGATAAGCGTATAGAGTCACCAGGTCAGATCCTTGGTTGTAATTTTTCTGCTGCAACAAAAATTATTGATGATGTTGACATGTATTTATTTATTGGTAGTGGTACTTTTCATCTATTAGGTCTTTTACTTTCTACTAAAAAACCTGTTATTAGTTGTGATCCATATACTAATGAAGTAAAACATAAGGAATTGGAAGATTTTAAAGATATGATTCTTCGTCAGCGTTACGGTGCTATTGCTCGCTCAAAAGATGCAAAGGTTTTTGGTATTTTAGTTTGTAGTAAAAGTGGTCAATATCGTTTTAATGAGTCAGATAAGATTAAAAAACTTATTAATTCTAAAAACAAAAAATCATATATTTTTATTGCAAATTTTTTTTCGGCATCTTTTATTGAAAGTTTTAGGGATATTGATTGTTTTGTATCACTTGGTTGCCCACGTATTGCAATTGATGATTATATGCAATATAAAAAACCTATTATCACACCTATTGAACTTGAAATTGCATTAGGTATAAAAAAATGGGATGATTATAAGTTTGATGAAATAATAAATTAAAAAATGGGCGAGGCCAGATTCGAACTGGCGACCTCCCGGTTATCAGCCGGGTGCTCAAAGCCAGGCTAAGCTACTCGCCCTAAAACGCAGAGTGGTATAATTGTTTTCATATAAAAAATTAATTTAATCTTAATCGATATCTTAATACAGGGTAAAATATTTCAGGCAGTAATATGGATCTAGAGAAAACTATAAAAGAGCTTTCAACAAGTGAAAAAAAAGTTCTTCTAACACTTCACAAACTAAGTGGTAAAGCATCACCAGATGAAATATTTAAAAATGGGGATTTTAAAAATGAAGTAGAAATAATGAATGCTTCATCGTGGCTTCAATCAAAAAATTTAGTTGAGATAAAAGATGATATAAAAACTGTTTATTCACTTGGTAAAGAAGGAAAGCAATATATTGAAAAAGGTCTTCCTGAAAAAAGAGCATTAAAATTTATTTTTGATAAATGTGGTAAAGCTTTTTTAACAGATCTATCTAGAGTTTTAGAGGAAAACGAAACTCCTGTAGCAATAGGTTGGCTTAAAAAAAATAATTGGGTAAATATCATAAAAGAAAAAGAAACATATTTAACTATTACAGAGGATGGAATAAAAGCTTTAAATACTGAAACTGAAGAAGAAAAAATATTAAAAATTCTAAATGTTAATCCAAATAGTGAAATAGATAAAAACAAGATTATTTCGCTCTTATCGCGTAAAAATATAATCAAAGAAAAGGAAGTAATTACTTGTACAATTATTTTAAATGAAAATGGTAAAAAAATAATTGAAAAAGGAATTGAAATAAAAGATGAGATTTCTCAAATAACCTCTGAAATAATTAAAAATGGTTTATGGAAAAATAAAGATATAAGACCTTATGATATCAATGCATTTGCGCCAGCTATATTTGGTGGTAAACCTCATCCACTAATTCATCTTATATCTGATATAAGACAGATATTTTTAGAAATGGGTTTTGAAGAAATACAAGGAGATTATATTGAAACCTGTTTTTGGAATATGGATATGCTTTTTATACCTCAAGATCACCCTGCTCGTGAGATGCAGGATACCCTTTACTGTAAAAAACCTTCTAAAATAAAGATTGATGATGAAAAACTTGTACAAAAAATAGCAACTGTTCATGAAAACGGTGGAAATACGGGGTCTACGGGTTGGGGATATAAATTTTCAAAAGAAGAAGGTGAACGTGTTCTTCTAAGAACTCATACAACTGTAAATACTATTCGTTATTTATATGAACATCCTAAACCACCTTGTAAAGTTTTTTCGCTAGGTCGTGTTTTTAGAAAAGAAAATATTGATACAACGCATCTGCCTGAGTTTCATCAGATTGAAGGTTTAATTCATGAAGAGGATGCTGATTTTAAACAGCTTATAGGGGTTTTAAAAGAGTTTTACAAGCGTATGGGTTTTGAAAAGATTCGTTGCAGGCCAGGTTATTTTCCTTATACTGAGCCTAGTATGGAAGTAGATGTCTTTTATAATAACAAATGGATGGAACTTGGTGGAAGTGGTATTTTTAGACCCGAAGTTACTGAGCCTATTGGTGTTAAAAACCCTGTTCTTGCATGGGGGTTAGGACTTGAGCGTCTTGCTATGCTTAAGTTTGGTTTAAAAGACATTCGTGAGCTTTATATTAGTGATCTAGAGTGGCTTAGGAGAATACCTCTTATCTAACTCTGTTCTTGAAGTAAAAAACCACAATATTTATATAGAAGTGTTTATATACCGAGATTACTTTTAAGTTAAATTTTAAAAGGAGGCGAAAAACGTTATGATGACAGGACAACAACCAATAATAATATTAAAAGAAGGAACAAGAAGAGAAAAAGGCCGTGGTGCACAAAGTAACAATATAATGGCAGCACGCACAATATCAGACGCAGTAAAATCTACATTAGGTCCAAAAGGAATGGATAAAATGCTTGTTGACTCAATGGGTGACGTAGTCGTAACAAACGACGGTGCAACTATTCTAAAAGAAATAGATGTAGAACACCCTGCAGCAAAAATGATAGTAGAAGTAGCAAAAAGCCAAGATGAAGAATGTGGCGATGGAACAACAAGCGCAGTAATTCTCACAGGAGAACTCCTAAAATATGCAGGAGACCTGCTTGACCAAAACATTCACCCAACTATAATAACAGGTGGATACAAACTTGCTGCTCAAAAAGCAATTGAAACACTTAATAAACTCGCAATAGACATAAAACCAAATGATAAAAAAACATTAAAAAGCATAGCAATGACATCAATGGCGAGTAAAGGTGCAAGCTCAGAAAAAGAACACCTTGCAGATATAGTCGTTGATGCAGTATTAAGTATTGCAGAAAAAGTAGATAATAAAACTGTTGTAGATCTTGACAATATACAAATCGAAAAGAAACAAGGCGGCGGAATTTCAAATACAGATGTAATATCTGGAATAATTCTAGATAAAGAGCGAGTACATGAAGGAATGCCAAAACAAGTAAAAAACGCAAAAATCGCTCTTGTAGATGTAGCACTTGAAGTTAAAAAAACTGAAGTAGATGCAAGAATTCAAATAAATGATCCAACTCAATTACAAGCATTCCTAGATGAAGAAGAAGGCATGATTAGAAAAATGGCTGAGAAAGTCAAAAAGAGTGGAGCAAATGTTTTAATATGCCAAAAAGGAATAGATGACATTGCACAACACTATCTTGCAAAAGATGGAATATACTCAGTTCGCCGTGCAAAAAAATCAGATATGGAAAAACTTGCAAAAGCAACTGGTGCAAATATCATAGGAAATCTAGATAGCCTTACAAGTAAAGACCTTGGTTATGCAGGTCTTGTAGAAGAGAAAAAAATCGGCGATGACAAAATGACATTTGTAACAGAATGCAAAAATCCAAAAGCCGTAAGCATACTCATTCGTGGTACAACCGAACACGTTGTAGATGAACTAGAACGCGCACTACACGATGCATTAAGCGTTGTATCAGTCGCAATTGAAGATGGAAAAATGACCGCTGGTGGAGGCGCTGCAGCAACAGCTATTGCAATGGCTCTTCGTGACTATGCAACAACAGTTGGTGGCCGTGAGCAAATGGCAATAGAAGCATTTGCAAATGCAATGGAAGTCATTCCAAAAACACTTTCAGAAAACGCAGGTCTTGACCCAATTGATATGATGCTAGAGATCAGAAGTGCACACAAAAAAGGAAACAAATACGCTGGAGTAAACGTATTTAGTGGAAAAATCGAAGATATGATAAAAAACAATGTAATCGAACCATTAAGAGTTACAAAACAAGAAATCGAAGCAAGCAGTGAAGCTGCAACAATGATACTACGTATAGATGATGTAATAGCATCTAGAGGCGGCGGTGGCGGTGCAGCAGGTGGAATGCCCCCAGGCGGAATGGGTGGTATGGGTGGAATGCCACCAGGCGACATGGATTACTAAAAATAATCCATTTTTTTCTTTTTTTTATAAAACTTGTAGGTGAGGTATGACAACTAAAAAAACTACAGGTAAAAAGAAAGAAAATACAGAAAAAAATACTAATCTAAAAAAGGAACTAGAAAAACTTAAAATAGAACTTAAAGAAAAGAATAATAAACTTCTACGAAGTATCGCAGATTTTCAAAACTACCAAAAAAGAATAGAAAAAGAATTAATTTATCGTGAACAAGAAACTAAAAAAAAATATCTAGAAGAACTAATAGATTTACATGAACTATTAAAAAAAGTATATGATGATAATAATCCAAAAGAAGGATTAAAACTATTAATTAATAATATAGAAAATTTTTTTGAAAAAGAACAAATAAAACCAATAAAATGTATAGGTGAAAAATTTAATCATAATATTCATCATGCAATAACAACACTTGAAAAAAATGATTGTGAGGATAACACTATTATCGAGGAGGTAAAAAAAGGTTATATGTTAAATGATAAAATCCTTAGACCTTCTCAAGTAATAGTTGCTAAAAAAGTTGAAAAAAAAAAATTATGAGGTGATATATATATGGGAAAAATAATCGGAATAGATCTTGGAACAACAAATTCTGAAGTAGCTGTAATGGAAGCTGGTAAACCAACAATAATTAAAAGTGCAGAAGGACAAAACTACTTTCCAAGTGTAGTTGCATTTACAAAAGACGGTGAAATGCTTGTAGGTGAATCAGCTAAAAGACAAGCAGTTACTAATCCTGAAGGAACAATTCATCGTATAAAAAGAAAAATGGGCTCCGGTGAAAAAGTAAAAGCTCATGGTAAATTATATAGTCCTGAACAAATCAGTGCATTTATTCTTCAAAAAATCAAAAAAGATGCCGAAGAATTTTTAGGAGAAAAAATAACTGAAGCAGTAATTACTGTTCCTGCTTACTTTAACGATAATCAGCGTCAAGCAACTAAAGACGCAGGTAAAATTGCAGGGCTTAAAGTAAAACGTATTATTAATGAACCTACAGCTGCAAGTCTTGCGTATGGTCTTGACAAAGAAGGAGAACATAAAATCGCAGTATATGATTTTGGTGGAGGAACCTTTGATATAACACTTATGGAAGTAGGAGAAGGTGTCTTTGAGGTTCTTTCTACAAATGGTGATACTCAGCTTGGTGGAAGTGATATGGACCAAGCTCTCGTAGATTATTTTGCAGAAATTTTCAAAAAACAACACAATTTTGATTTAAGAAAAGACCCAAAAGCATTACAACGTCTTATTGAAGCCTCTGAAAACGCAAAAATAGAATTATCCTCAACTATACAGACAGATATAAATCTACCTTATATAGCAGTAATTGACAATGAACCAAAACATTTTGAAACAAAGCTAACACGTGCAAAATTTGAAGAAATAATTAGTAAATTTGTAGATAAAACAGAAAAACCATGTAAACAAGCACTTAAAGATGCAAAATTAAAACCTGAAGAAATTGATCACGTCGTTCTTGTTGGTGGTACAACACGTATACCCCTTGTTAAAAAGAAGGTTGAAGAAATATTTGGAAAAACACCAAAACGTGATGTAGATCCAATGGAATGTGTAGCCATTGGTGCTGCTATACAAGCAGGAGTGTTATCAGGAGAAATTGATAAAGATATAGTTCTTTTAGATGTAACACCACTTACACTTAGTATTGAAACACTCGGTGGGGTTGCAACACATTTAATCGATAGAAACACAACAGTTCCAACTAAAAAAAGCAAGATTTTCTCAACTGCAGCTGATAGCCAGACAAGTGTAGAAATAAATGTATTACAAGGTGAAAGACCTATGGCTGCAGACAATAAAAGTCTTGGCAGGTTTCATCTCGATGGAATACTACCTACCCCACGTGGTATACCCCAGATAGAAGTAACATTTGACATTGATGTCGATGGAATATTAAACGTAAATGCAAAAGACCTTGGTACAGGTAAAGAGCAAAGTATAAGAATCACAGGTTCCACAAAATTATCTGATCAAGAAATAAATAAAATGAAAAAAGAAGCAGAAGAACATGAAGAAGACGATATAAAACGAAAAGAAAAAGTTGAAATTAGAAATAATGGTGATGCCCTTGCACATAGTGCTCAGAAAACACTTGATGAACTAAAAGATAAATTTTCAGAAGAAGATAAACAAGCAATTCAAGATGCTCTTAAAGAATTAAGGAGTGCACTTAGTGGTGATGATGTAGATATAATAAAAGAAAAAACAGATGCTCTTACACAGGTACTTCAAAAAGCATCTACAGCAGTATATCAAAAAGCAGCACAACAACATCAACAACCCCAAGGAGACCATCAAAGTAGTTCAGAAGAAGAAGTATGGTCTGGCCATCCTGAGGATGACGATAAAACAATAAATGCAGACTATAAAGTCAAAAAGGACGAAGATAAAAAAGATAAGAAAAAATAAACTTAGTTATTGAAAACAGCAATTATTGTTTTAACAAACATCTAGAGTAAAGCATTAAATTGCTGTAATTTTACTCTTTTTTCGGAAAGTAATATATAAAATTTATATGAATAATCGTACTAACAATTGTCATATAATTTTTAATGAAGAAAATATGGGTTAGTTGATTGGCAAAGGAGAGAGGATAAGGAAATGGTTAGATAGGCATAAAAATAAAATTATATACCAATCAACTCCCCCAATTAACAAATGTTAATTTTAGTTTATAAACTTTTCTATATAGCCGCTTGTTCATTAAACATTTCTTAGATAGAAAATAGTTTAAAAACAACAAATTATTATCTTTCTTTATTTAATTATAAAAACCGAGCAAGGAGCTCTTTGTACAACTTCATGCGTAACACTTTTTTCAATTACTTTATCAATACCTTTAATGCGATCATGATGAGCCATAATAATTAAATCACCTTGTTTAACAAATCTAATAATCTCTTCAGCAGGTTTTCCTGTAATCAACTGCGTATCTATTTTAACACCTAAAGTTTCAGCAATTTTTTTATAACTATCTAAAAAAACCTGAGATTCTTTTTTTAGTTTATCCTCAAGAACAACAGATGAAATAAATTGATGAGTATCATTAACAGTTATAATTTTTACTTCAACACCTAAAACCTTTGCAAGATAAGCACCTTGTTCAACAGCTTTTTTTGAATTTTCAGAGTTATCAACAGGTATTATAATCCTTTTAATATCACTCATTACCATTTAATGTTTAGAATATTTTTATAATAGTTAAATATTTCTTATAATAGATTATTAAAGAAAAGGAATTTAATATATGTTACATAAATAATTGAGAATTTATGAATAATATTTAATACTTGACTTGATTAAATAAAATCCATGGAAGGTGTATTTCTCTGATTGTTAAAGAGATAGAATCAAATTCAATTCTTCGCAAGAATAAGAAAATAGATTCATGGTTTCTCTCAACAGCTGGAATGAATCTCTATAGAGGTTGCACCCATAATTGTTCGTATTGTGATGGAAGAGCAGAAGGATACTATGTTGAAGGTGAGTTTGGCAATGATGTTTCAGTAAAAATAAATGCTTTAGAGGTTTTATGTCGTGAATTAGATCCAAAACGAAAACGTACACCATTCAAACCAGGGTATGTTATGGTTGGTGGTGGAGTCGGAGATAGTTATCAACCTGTTGAGGAGAAATACGAGTTGACTCGCAAAACACTATCTCTCCTTTCTGAAAAAAAGTTACCTGTACATATTCTCACAAAATCAACTTTAATAAAACGAGATGCAGATATAATTGAAAAGATTAATGAAACAAGTAAGGCGATAGTAAGTTTTAGTTTTTCATCAACTGATGAAAAAATTAGTAGAATATTTGAGCCAGGTGTCCCTTCACCAATTCAACGTCTTGAAAGTATTTCTTTTTTTAAAGATAAGGGAATCGCATGTGGAATGTTTCTGTTACCTGTTATACCTTTTATATCAGATACAAAAGATATAATGAAAAAAACAATTCAGGATGCTAAAAATATTGGAATTGATTTTATAATCTTTGGTGGCATGACTCTCAAAGAAGGAAGACAAAAAGAATATTTTTTAAATATTCTTAAACAATATTATCCAAAACTCATACCAGAATATCACATGATTTATAAACCCGACAAATGGGGTCAAGCAATACATGAATATTATGATCAATTAAATTTGACATTTAATGTTCTTATGAAGCATTACAAAATACCTAAACGAATACCACAAGAACTTTTTAAGGATATACTAAACAAAAACGATTTGGTTATCGTAATATTGGAACATATTGATTATTTGTTGAAACTTGAAGGAAAAAAATCACCATTTGGATATGCTGCATACCAACTTTCACAAGTGAAAGAACCATTATCAACTATTCTAAATAAGTTAGATAGCATAAAAGGTATTGGAAGAACAACTGAGAATATTATTCGAGAGATATTAATCAATGGTAGCTCATCATATTACGAACAATTATTAAAAGGATGAAGAAAAGGACTTTTAACTCAAACATTCTTTTTTGCGTTAATTTCTTTTATTTTCATAGTATTTTGAATAAAAAAGTATTTTATATAAACTTCTTGTTTATCAGTAAAATACTAAAATGAGAAAGATATTTCACCTCCAAATTCTGCGGATGTGATCTAGTGGTTATGATTAAGGCCCTCCAAGCCTTCTGCCCGGGTTCGAGTCCCGGCATCCGCACTTAAAAAATATATCCATGCAGGGGTAGCCAAGCATGGCCAACGGCGCAGGACTTAAGATCTTATCTATAAGAATATTTAAAAGGGTTCGATGAGACATCCTGTCTCGAAGGAGTCCGAGGGTTCGAATCCCTTCCCCTGCACTATTTATTTTTTGATATAAATCTATAATAAAATAAAACGATATAAAAACGGATAATAATTTGTTACAACAAAAATTCATATTAACTAAATATTAAACTTATGAAAAAAAACTTAAATCACTTTAAATTTTACATTATTGAATGATTTTATGCATAAAACCGATATTTTAAAAAAAATTGAAAATAAAGAAATAACAAAAGATGCACTTGTTAAAAAAATAAAAAATGATTTTTCGATATTGCCAGAAATAATTTCAGGAGTATCCTCAAAAAAAGCATCGATTAGATACGGTTGCTCAAATACCTTAACTGTACTTAGTGATGAAAATCCAAAGGAGCTTTATCATTATATGGACTTTTTTATTAAACTTCTTGAAAGCGATTATAGAATTCTAAAGTGGGCGGCCATTGTAATAATTGCAAATCTTACAAAAGTTGATACAGAAAACAAATTTGATTCAATTTTTGATAAATATTATGATAATTTAGATGATGAATACATGGTTACTGTAGCCAATGTAGTTGGAAATTCAGGTAAAATTGCACTAGCAAAACCATATCTTACACAGAAAATAACTGATAGACTGCTAATGGTCGAAAATATTTCAATAACACCTCATCTAAGTGAAGAATGCAAAAGAGTAATCACTGGACATACCATAAAAACATTTGATATGTTTTTTCCCCAGATTGAACAAAAAAACAAAGTAATCTTATTTGTAAAAAAACATCTTAACAGCTCAAGAGAATCATTACGAACAGAATCTGAGAAATTTCTTAAGAAATGGGTTTAGTCGGGTTTTGTATATTTATTTTGGTATTTAAATTCTTTATATATCAACAGGATAAAATGTTAGTTTTTGTCGATAATCATTGGTTCAAATCTCTTCCTGAAAATTTAGCGAAAATGTTTGCAAAGCTAATAATAAAGTGAATTTTAACATGCTTTGCAGATTGCTTTCTTGTCTACTATTTTTATCAGTTTTACAAGGGTTTTTTCGTCAATATTTTCTATTGTAGGGATTTTTATGTGTCTCATTGTTTTGCCGTTTCCTTCAAACATACTTATCTCTTCTTTGTTTAATCCAGTGATTGCAAAACCGACATGCACACGATTTTTCATTGCAGCGATATAAAATTTACCTTCTGCATATGTAACTACTCCCCAAGCCATTTTTTCTTCACAATTTGGGAGAGTTTTTTGAAAGATTTTCCTAACTTTTTGTAAAATTTCTTTTTGTGGTGATTTTTGCTTTTCTATATAATCATCAATTTGACTTGAGTATATTTTAGACATAGACCACCTTTTCAAATGATTTTCTTCTATTATATAAATCTATATTGACATTTTTTATCTTGGTTTTTTTACTCGTCATCATTATCGCCATCGTCAGGATCCCAAGGAAAAGGAATATCTGGTGGTTTTGGTGGTTCATTAAACATATATTTTTACCTCCGTCTACTATAATATCTATACAACTAATGCTTTATAAGGATATTTCTCGATAAAAACTGGGAGGGTTTAAGATAATAAACATGGTTTTAAGCATTTATCATATCATATACAACAGGAGAAAAATAAAAGTTTTCATTTTCTCAATAAATTAAAAATTATGTTTATGTGGGAATTTTTTATAATTTCTATTATACATTCTTATTCACCCGTTATTACTAATTATAGCACAAATAGAACACCTATATCCTTGTTAAATTTCGTTTGGCTTCTTTAAAAATATATGATTGTTTTTACATTGAAATTCTAATAGTACTTTGCTACCGAAATATTTTGTTGAAAGACATTTTCTACCCCTTTCTTTAGCTGTTATTTGTAACTCTTCTAATGTAGTATGTTATAAATATCAAGTTTTCTAAAATCAACAAAATCTATTTTTTCAGGTAATTCAACATCGTATTATTTGCATTCTTCAACAATGTATTTTTGCATATCTTTGAATCTTACGGTATTACAACTATAATTAATAGTATATACGGTTCTTTCCATAGTTTTATTTTTATTTCATCGTCTTTTTTTTCTTATTAACTGCGACTGGGAATACTGCGCGGTCTGAAGCATCAAGCGTAAGACCCGCATTCCTTAGAACTCTTTTTTTATGTTTCGCTACATTGATATTCTCCATCTGGTTAATATTTTTGTCGGCAGGGGC
>Ga0299915_10000282_pt1 | contig 40509 bp, 32 predicted proteins | sample RVTome_13_FD_200263 | JGI IMG/M metagenome (GOLD analysis project Ga0299915, IMG submission 200263) | Soil microbial communities from uranium-contaminated site in the Upper Colorado River Basin, Wyoming, United States - RVT92D227 (version 2) ...
TCCGGATTCACTTCCCGATCCCCGACGAGGAACAACGCGAGCAGTTGTGGCGGGCACACCTGCCACCGACGCTGCCGACGAAGGGCGACCTCGATCTCTCCGACCTCGCACGCAAGTACCCGCTGACCGGCGGCTCGGTCCGCAACTGCGTCATGCGTGCCGCGTTCCTCGCCGCGGCCGAGCAGACGACGCTCGGCCAGGACCACCTGCTGCGCGCCGTTCGCCTCGAGTACCGCGCCGCGGGCAAGCTCTCCGAGTCCGGCCCGCTCGAGTAGGGACGCTCTCCACTTTCACAACTTTCCAGATTCGGAGCGTCGTGCAGTCACGTGAAATGTCACGGCTTCACGGAGGGACGCTCTCCACTTCCACAACTTTCTCTGCGGGACGTCCCCCGAGACAACGTGGTTGTCCCCATCGCAAGGATGAAGGTTGTGAAAGTGGAGAGCGTCCCTCGAGGAAGTCTTGCGATCACGGCTGGATGGGTCAGTCGTGCTCAGGGAAAGTTGTGAAAGTGTAAAGCGTCCCTGGTATGACTAGTCCGAGTCTTCACCAGGGTCGCTGTCGTGCGTTGCATCGGCGGGCGTGCCGCCCTCGGTGGCGAGCCGCGTCCTGCCTGCAGGGATCTCCGGCAGGACCCCGGGGAGCGTCGTGGTCTTGCGCTTCGCGCGGCGCTGGTCGATTGCCATCGCGACGATGGTCATGTCATCGCCCTGGCCCTGGGTCTGATCGTGGGAGTGGCTGTCGATGTCGGCGAGGATCGCCTTGATGACGTCCTCGGTGGTGCCGCGGGCGGTGCGGATACGGCGCGAGAGCCGCGACAGCCCGTACTCGTTGCCCTTGGTGTCACGCGCCTCGAGGATGCCATCGGACACCATGATGAGCATGTCGCCGGAGTGGAGCTGGACGCGGGCCTCGCCGGCTTCGAGCTCCGGAGTGACCCCGAGCGGCGGGGTGTGGGCGCGTTCGGCCTGTAGCGGGAAGACGCGATCGCCCCGGCGCAGCAACGGGACGCAGTGGCCCGCGTTCGTGAACACGAGGCTGCGATTCTCGAGGTCGTAGATGCAGTAGACGAGGGTCGCGAACATGCCGTCGTCGCCGAGGTTGTAGATCTCCTGGTTGACGCGGCGGAGCAGGCGAGCGGGCGTGCGCGCGATCGCGGCGCGCGAGCGGAGCTCGGAGGTGAGGCGCGCCATGTAGAGCGCGGCGCTGATCGCCTTGCCGGCGACGTCACCGACGGCGAGGCCGAGGTGGGCGGGGTCGTGCCAGATGAAGTCGTAGAAGTCGCCGCCGATCTGGTAGGCGGGCTCGTAGTGGACGGCGAAGTCGAGCCCGACCACCTGCGGCACGTTCGCGGGGAGCAGGCTGCGCTGGATCTGGCGAGCGACGCGGAGATCGCGCTCGAGCTTCTCGCGGCGCAGGAGCTGGGCGGCGACGCGCGTCGCGTGGATCGCGAGGCCGGCCTGCGTGGCGATCGCCTGGAGGAGGTCGACGTCTTCCTGGCGAAACCCGGCCTGCTTGCTCTCGACGTAGACCACGCCGTAATGCGCGCCGTGATAGATGAGCGGCGCGCCCATCCGGGTGCCCACGCCTTCGTCGTTCTCGTCGTTGCCTTCACCGAGCAGGACACCGCGACGGTCGCTGACGACGTGCTGGATGATCGTGCCGGGGACGCGGAGGTCGCCGCCGAACGGCTGCTTGCGGTTCTTCTGACACTGCACGCGGAGCTCGCCGGTGCGCTCGTCCTCGACGAGGACGCCGACGTCTTCGGCCTGCGGGAACAGGTCGAGTAACGCGTCGACGAGCTTCTGGAGCAGCGCCTCGGCGGTGTCGCTCGACGCCGTCGCATGGAGGATCTGCGTCAGCGCGTCGAGCTTGCGCTCGATGAGGCGGATCGCGCGCTGGTCGGCGACGCTGATGAGCCCGCTCGACACCATCGGCAGTCGGCCGGAGCCGGACTGCGAGTCCTCGCGACTCTTGATGACGCTGCTGGCGCCGATGTCGACGATGGTCACCGCATTGCCTTCTGGGGGCTTGGACTCGGAGGGGTTGTCGCGCGCCTCGACGCGGATGCGGTTGTTGGCGATCAGGATCTCGTCGTCGTGGCGGAGTGCAGTGGCTTGCTGCAGGCGAACGCCGTTGACGAACGTGCCGTTGTTCGACCCGAGATCCTCGAGAGTCCAGGTCTCCTTGTCCTTCCACAGCCGCGCGTGCTGACGCGAGACCCGCATGTCGGGAACAAAGATCTGGCAGTCCGAGCGCCGCCCGATCACGTACTCGCCGTCGGCCAGCTTGTATCGCCGCCCGGCGATCGGTCCGGCCAGGAACACCAGCGAGGGCATGGTCGTCGCGCCTAGTTACCACAGTTTTCCCCAGTCGTAACCGGGGGATCGGGTACCAGCACACCCACCGCGCGCAGCACCGGATCACGTGGACTTGACCCACCCCGATCGCGGCGGTGTACTTCGCCCGTGCAAGCGCTCGGTAACTACATCGGTGGAGCGTTCGTGCCGCCGTCGGGTATGGCGTTGGTCTCGCGGAACCCTGCCGCCGATGGCGCGGTGGTGTTCGAGACCGGGTACACGGTCGGCGCGGTGCGCGATGCGAGTGCCGCCGCGGCGGCCGCGCAACCGGCATGGGCCGCGCTGACGCAGGACGAGCGGGTCGCGCACCTCGAGCGCTTCAAGCACGCGATCGCCGCGCGCGCCGATCTGCTCGCCGATGCGATCGTGATCGAGACGGGCAAGATCCGCAGCGAGGCGAAGACCGAGATCCAGACGCTGCTCAATCGCTTCGAGCTCGTCCGGTCCGCGATGGCAAGTGACCTGAGGCCCGGCAAGGTTGGACCGGGAGAGCACCTCCGCTACGCGGCGCTCGGCGTCGTCGGCGTGATCGGACCGTTCAACTTTCCATTGCACCTGTGTCACGCGCACGTCGTGCCGGCGCTGCTCGCGGGCAACACCGTCGTCGTCAAGCCGAGCGACGTCACGCCGCTGTGTGGCCAGCGCTATGCCGAGGCGGCGCACGCCGCGAAGTTGCCGCCGGGCGTGTTCAACCTCGTGATCGGTGCCGGCGATGTCGGCGCGGCGATGGTCGAGCAGACGCTGCGCGGGCTGTGCTTCACCGGCAGCTGGGCCGTCGGCCGGCGGATCCTCGAGGCGGCGCTCGATCGACCGGAGCTGCTGACCACGCTCGAGATGGGCGGCAAGAACGTCTGCGTCGTCCTCGACGACTGTGCGTTGCGGCAGGCGGTCCATGAGGTGGCGGTCGGTGGCTATCTGTCGGCCGGCCAGCGCTGCACCGGCACCGAGCGCGTGCTCGTGCATCGCAAGATCGCCGACCGCTTCGTCGATGCGCTCGCGAAGTGCGTCCGCGAGCTGTCGTTCGGCAACCCCGAGGACCCGACCGTGTTCGCCGGCCCGCTCGCCACACAGGCCGCGCTCGCGAAGCTCGAGGCCGCGCTCGAGGTCGCGCGCAAGGCAGGCGCCGAGCCGATCGTGCCGGGTCAGAAGCTCGCCGGCGGCTCCTACCGCACGGCGTCGCTGCATCGGCTCCCCGACGGCATGCACCACATCGCCGGCTATACCGACTTCGAGGTGTTCGGGCCGGACCTCGGCGTCGAGGTGATCGACTCCGACGACGAGGCGATCGCCGTGATCGAGGCGAGCCCGTACGGCTTCGCGAACGCCGTGTTCACCGGCGACGCGGCGCGGTTCGAGCAGTTCTACGCGCGCACGCGATCGGGGATCCTGAACCGCAACCGCTCGACGAACCTCGCGAGCGCGAAGCTGCCGTTCGGTGGGGTGGGGCGATCGGGGAACTATCGCCCGGCCGGTGCATGGGCGCATCGCAACGTGGTCTCACCGGTCGCGATCCTCGAGAACCCGCTCGGTGCCGTGACGCCGCACCCGCACCTCGCGAAGCAGCTCCCGTCGTTCGATCTCGATCGGATGGACAGCCATCACACGGCCGAGGAAGCCGCCGATGCGGCACGCCACCTGATCGATCTGCCGAGGCCGATGCACCTGCTGCGCCCGGTCGGCGGCCGGCTCCCGGAGAGCGAGGCGCTGCTGGCGCGGCTCTACGCCGGCGATCGCGTGCCGAGGGAGAAGAAGCCGCCGGTGTTCGATCACCTGCGATCGGCAGGACCGTGGATGGTGTCGATCGACAGCGAGCCGCTGGCGGTGCTCGATGGCATGAGCCAGACCGCGACGGTGGTCGGTGGCTTCGCCGAGGATCCGGTCGTGCGGGCGTACACCGAGGGCGAGTTCGGCGACACGCTCGTCGCGAACGAAGACAGCTCGGTCGGCGAGACGTGGGCCGCGGCCGAGTACGCGTCGACGCTGCGCCAGCTCGTCCCGGGCCTGCCGCACGTCACGTTCGTGGCCTCGGGTGCCGAGGCGAACGAGAAGGCGATGGCGTTGTGCCGGCTCAGCTGCGCGCGGCCCGCCGCCACGCGCGTCCTCGCGTTCGACGGTAGCTTCCATGGCCGCACGCTGCTCGCGCTGCACGCGACCCACTCGCCGAGCAAGCGCGCGCCGTTCGAGCTCGAAGGCTACCAGTGCCGGTTCGCGGCGTTCCCGATCTGGACCGCGCCGAACGAGGACGAGGAGCCGCCGGCGCCGAGCGGGTTCTACGCGGCGGCCGCCACCGGCGACATCGCCGAGCTGAAGGAGCGGTTCGGCGACCCGAAGGACGACGCGCTACTTGCGGCGGAGGTCGCATCGCTCGCGGAGGTCGACGAGGCACTCGCGACCGGCGAGTACTTCTGCACGATCATCGAGCCGATGCAGAGCGAGGGCGGCGATCGCTATGCGACCGAGCGGTTCTTCCGCGCGCTGCGCCTGCTCACGCGCGTCCATCAGGTGTTCCTGGTATTCGACGAGGTGCAGGTCGGGTTCGGCCTCGGCGGTCCGTTCGCGTGGCACTCGAAGTTCCGCCTGCTCAACCAGCGCGGCCAGCCCGACTACCCAGATGCCGTGACGTTCGCGAAGCGCGCGCAGGTCGGCGTCGTGATGTCGCGGTTCGCGGATCCCGAGCCGGCGAGCGCTCACAACGCGTCGCTCGTGCGCGGGCGCATCCACGCGGACATGGTGTCGACGAGCCACAACGCCGAGCGCCTCCAGAAGCACATCGAGCCGCGGCTCGCGCAGATCGCGCGTGCGTACCCGCACCTCGTGCAGCACCCGCGCGCGTCGGGCTACGCGTTCGCGTTCGATCTCCCGACCGCGGCCCAGCTCGACGCGTTCCTCGGCCAGCGGTTCTGGCGCGGCGCCATCGTGTTCGGCGCGGGCACGCGCACCGCACGGTACCGGTTGTCCGACAGCTTCCTCGCGCGCGAGATCGATCTGCTGTTCGAGACGATCCGGCGCTCGCTATCCTGGCTCGACGCGCACCCGGGCAAGAAGCCACCCGAGTGGGACGACGAGCCGCCGGTCGCACCGAACCCGCCGCCGTCCGCCGAGATCCGATACCGGATCGTGCCGCATCGCGAGGCGATGGACCACCTGCCCGCGATCCTCGACATCGAGTATCAGGTCTACGAGCCCGCACGCCGAACGCCGCCTGCCGAGCTCCGTGCCGCGATCGAGCACGCCGAGGGCTCGTTGCTCGTCGCCGAGACCGGACCCGAGGGCCCCCAGCCGCAGCTGCTCGCCTTCGCGATCGGCGCGCCGCTCGAGATGAGCAAGGACGTCGAGGGCCCCGATGACGATCCGATGCTCGGCAAGCACAACACGATGTACTCGGTGTCGATCACGGTCGCGCCGACGTTCCAGAGCACCGGCATCGGCCGCAAGCTGAAGGAGCTGCAGCTTCGCGACGCGATGGCGCGCCGCAAGCCCGACGGTACGCCGCGCTATCGCTACGTCACCGGTCGTAACCGCGTCGGCCGTACCGCACAGATGACGCACCTGAACCGCGTATTCGGCGCGCACGTCGTCTCGATCCTCACCGGCCAATACGAAGATCCCGAGGGCCAGGCGATCTACTACCGCATCCCGCTCGGCCCGATCGTCCCCGATCCCGTCGTCAAGCAGGACGTGTTGCGCCGTCGCGCCCAGCGTCACGCCGAGGATGACATCGAGTTCGATCTCGCCTCCGGACTCACCAAGCCGTTCGCGAGTGGCCCGGCGTCGCTGCGCGCGCACGAAGACAACGGCCTGTTGTTCGGCCCCGCCGTGAACAAGCTCACGTTGATGAATTACGTGACGCCGGCTGCCGTCCGCGCGCTCGAGTGGCTCGGCGCGCTCGTCCCCGAGCTCCCGCATCTCTACCTCACCTCGAGCCGCGACGAAGGCATCGACAAGGCGCTTCGCTTGATCCGCTGCACGCGGAAGACCGGGCAGCTCGCGATCGGCCTGAACGGCGGCTACTACGGCCACACCGCAGCCACGGCTCGCTCGCTCTCGGATCCCGAGGTGCACGCCGGCGGACCGAGTCACTTCGCCTGGCCGCGCGTACCGCACCCGGCGATCGCGGGCACGGCCGCGACGATCGCCGCCCTGCGCTCCGCGGTCGACGCCGCGGGTGGCAAGGACAAGATCCTCGGCTTCGTCTACGAGCTCGTCCAGGAGCGTACCGGTGAGGTCCTGCCGGCGGACTTCGTCACCGCGCTGACCGCGCTGCGCACCGAACTCGAGCTGCCGCTGATCGCCGTCGAGACGACCACGAGCACCTATCGCAGCGGCAAGGGGCCGTTCCTCTCGACCGCGATCGGCCTCGTACCCGACGTCCTCGTGTGGTGGGGCGGCGGCCAGACCGGCTACCTCCACACCACCGCGAAGTGGTTCATCGGCACGCCGCTCAGCCTCGTCTCGACGTGGGACGGCGACGAGCTGTCGCTGGTCCGACAACATCACTATCTCCGCGCCGCCCGCCGCCTCGATGTCGCCGCTGCATCCGCCGCGCTCGACACCGCGCTCGCCTCGGTCGCCTCGGCGGGCCTCGGCGCCTATCGCGTGATCGAAGCCGGTGCCAAGGCCACGGCGATCGCAGATGCGCTCGCCGATCGCGGCATCGCCGTCCGCCGGTTCCGCAACGGCAAGCTCGGCATCATCCCGGCGCTCGACCAGATCGAGCCCGCGGCACAAGCCCTCGCTGCCGCGCTGCGAGAGCTGTGATGGGGACGGTTTCAACTTGCGAAACTTACGATCCGCAACGCATGGAATGTGTTGATGTGTATGGGGACGGTTTCAACTTGCGAAACTTCAGCGTCGCCGCACCGTTCAGCCCATCCGCTGCCGCACGATGGATGGTCCCATCCCGAATTCGGGCACGACCACAAGTTTCGCAAGTTGAAACCGTCCCCAGCCGCTCGAAAGATCTCACGTACTTACTGCGATCAAGTTTCGCAAGTGGAAACCGTCCCCTCTGATGCGGACGCTCGAGCTTCCGGCCGGCAAGTCCCCACGTGAGTGGGGGCGGATCCACGGCGAGAGCTTTCGCGGTGAGGTGAAGGCGCTGTCCGAGATCCGCGTGTACCTCTGCACGCGGGTCGGCTCGTTCAAGACCGCCGAGCAGGTCATGGTGGCGGCGCGGGCGCACCTGCCGGTGCTCGAGCGTTACGACGCCAACCTCTACGCGGAGCTCCTCGGGATCGCCGAGGGAGCAGATCTCTCGCCCGCGGAGATCATCGTCGCGAACCACTACACCGATCTGCGCGATCTCGACCCCGATCCGTCGACGTGGGTCCCTGCGCCGACGCGCGACGATCCGGACGCAGCGCGGGCCCGCACGGGCGCCGAGGGCGGCGGCGATGGTTGCAGCGTGATCTGGGCCGAGTCCGCGACGGGGCGCATCCTCGCGCAGACCTGGGACATGCACGCCACGGCGATCCCGTACGTGATGGTGTTGCGCGTACCGGCGAGCAGCGACGGACCGGAGGCTACACTGCTGACCGTGACGGGCTGCCTTGGCATGGCGGGGATGAACAGCGCGCGCGTCGGCGTCGCGATCAATAACCTGTTCTCGACGGACGCCACGCTCGGCGTGGTGTGGCCGGCGATGGTGCGGCGCGCGCTCCACCAGACGACCGCGGCGGCGGCCCGCGACCTGATCGCGGCGAGCCCGATCGGCTCGGGCCATCACTACTTCGTCGCGGACCGCACGCACGCGTACGCACTCGAGACCTCGGGCACGCGGCGCAAGCAGGTGTTCGCCGACGGGCCCAAGGGCACTGGCTCGCCTGTCGGCTCGCTGGCGTACTGCCATACGAACCACGCGCTCGACCCCGATGTCGTGGCACGCTCGAAGGTGCCGGCGACCAGCACGACGTTCGATCGCATGCGGTGGCTCGAAGCCGACCTCGCGCGCACCCCGATCGCGAACCTCGACGACGCGTGGCGGCGCCTCGGCAGCGACGACGGCTGGCCACGTAGCATCTGCACGAACCAGGCGACGCCCGAGTCACCCCACCTGGCCGCGACGTGCGGCGCGATCGCGATGAACGTCGACACCGGCGAGCTGTGGGTACAGCAGGGCTTCGTTCACAACGTGCCCGCCGAGAAGTGGCAGCTGTGACCGACTACCCGTTCTTCTTCACGTGGACCGCACAGAGCGGCGCGAAGCCGTTCGCGCTCACGGGCGGCGAGGGCGCATGGTTCACGACGGCGGACGGCTCGCGCTGGCTCGATCTCGGCGCGCTCAGCTACCAGGTCAACGCGGGGCACGGCCAGAAGCGGATCGTCGAGGCGATCAAGCGACAGGCCGACGAGCTCTGCCTGTCGGCGCCGAATGCCATCTTCCCCGCGAAGACCGAGCTCGCGGAGCGCCTGCTCGCGATGGCCGGCCCCGGCTTCACGAAGGTGTTCTTCACGCTCGGCGGTGCCGAGGCCAACGAGAACGCGATCAAGATGGCGCGCCAGGTCACGGGCCGCTCGAAGCTCGTGAGTCGCTATCGCAGCTATCACGGCGCGTCGCTCGGGGCGCTCTCGCTCACCGGTGACTGGAGGCGGCCGCCGTTCGAACCCGGCATCCCCGGAGTCGTTCACGTCCAGGATTGCTACTGCGATCGCTGTCCGTTCGGCCAGCGCGTCGAGACGTGCAAGCGCGAGTGCGCGACGAACATCGGCTCGACGATGCTGCTCGAGGGCCCGCGCACCGTCGCCGCGGTGTTCCTCGAGCCGGTTCCCGGCGCGAACGGCGTGCTCGTACCGCCGCCCGAGTACTGGCCGATCGTGCGCGCGGCGTGCGATGCCGAGGGCGCGCTGCTCGTGGCCGACGAGGTCCTCACCGGCTTCGGTCGCACCGGCAAGCCGTTCGGCTTCCAGCACTGGAACGTCACGCCCGACCTCATCACCGTGGCGAAGGGCCTCGCGTCGGGCTACGCGACGATCGGCGCGGTCATCGTTCACGAGCGCGTCGCGCGTCACTTCGACGATCAGGTGCTCGCGTGCGGCCTCACATACTACGCGCACCCGATCGCGTGCGCCGCGGCGGTCGAGACCATGAAGCTCTACGAGGACGAGAAGATGTTCGAGAATGCGGCCCGGCTCGGGCCCGTGCTGCGCCGCGAGCTCGAGGCCACCTCCACGCGCATTCGCCCGAGGTCGTTCGTGCGCTCGCTCGGGCTGCTCGGCGCGCTCGAGGTCGAAGCTCCGCTCGACGTCTGGGGACGCCTCGGTGCCGAGCTCGGCAAGCGCAAGCTCTCGCTGCATGTCGACCCGAAACGAGGCACCGCGATCTTCGCGCCACCTCTGTGCATCACCGAGCACGAGCTCGTGCACGGGATGCGCGAGTTCGCGGAGGCGTCGATCGCTGCCTTCGGCGGTGTCGCGTGAGCGGCCGGCACGGCGACAAGATCGTCGCATCGGTCGCCGACGCGCTCGTACCACTGCGCGACGGCATGACCATCCTCGTCGGTGGCTTCGGGCTGTCGGGCAACGCCGAGGCGCTGATCCGCGGCGTCGTCGAGCGTGGCGTCCGGGACCTCACGCTCGTCTCGAACAACGCCGGCAACCTCGGCAAGGGCCTCGCCCAGTGGTTGCGCGCCGGCATCATCAAGAAGGTCATCTGCAGCTACATCGGCAGCAACGAAGACCTCCACACCCGCATGGCCTCCGGCGAGGTGCTGGTCGAAATCACGCCGCAGGGCACGCTCGCCGAACGCATGCGGGCGGCGGGTGCCGGAATCCCGGCCTTCTATACCCCCACCGGTGTCGGCACCGTCGTCGAAGAAGGCAAGGAGACCAAGGAGATCGACGGCCGCCGCTACATCATGGAGCGCGCGCTCTCCGGCGATGTCGCGCTCGTTCGCGCCCAGGTCTCGGACCGGTTCGGCAACCTGCGATTCTGGCGCACCGCGCGCAACTTCAATCCTGTGATGGCCAGCGCCGCTCGGCTCACGATCGTCGAGTGCGATCGCCTCGTCGACAACGGCGCGATCGATCCCGACGACGTCCACCTCCCCGGCATCTTCGTCCACCGGATCGTCCACGTGCCGGAGCACGAGAACGCATTCGAGTACCGCACGGTGAGGAAGCGCCCATGACATCGATCAAAGGCTGGGCGACCGAAGACATGGCGCGCCGGGCCGCGCGCGAGATCCCCGAGGGCTCGATCGTGAACCTCGGCATCGGCCTGCCGACGCAGGTCGCCGACCACCTCCCCGAGGGCCACGCGTGGCTCCACTCCGAGAACGGCCTGCTCGGCATGGGCCCGTTTCCGTTCGAGGGCGAGGAGGACCCCAACCTCATCAACGCCGGCAAGCAGACCGTCACCGTGCTCCCCGGCGGCTCGACCTTCGACTCGGCATTCTCGTTCGCGATGATCCGCGGTGGCCACGTCGACCTCGCCATCCTCGGCGCGATGCAGGTCTCCACCGGCGGCGACCTCGCGAACTGGGCGGTTCCCGGCGGCAAGGTGATGGGCATCGGAGGCGCGATGGACCTCGCCTCCGGCTGCCGCCGCGTCATCGCGATGATGCAGCACACCACGAAGAAGGGCGAATACAAGCTCGTGCAGCGCTGCGACTACCCGCTGACCGCGATGAACACCGTCTCGCTCGTCATCACCGAGCTCGGCGCCTTCGAGCCCAGCGGCCACGGCTTTCGCATCATCGATCTCGCCCCCGGTGTCACGCGCGCCGCGGCCGAGGCGGCCACCGGCGCTCCGCTGATCTAGGGACGGTTTCAATTTGCGAAACTTGCGAGGCGCAAACGTGCGAAATCGCAGGACCGGCTAGGGACCGTTTCAAGTTGCGAAACTTGCGTAGCGAGCGGGCGATGTCGTGGCGTGCGAACAATCCGACACAATGCCCCTGGCGTCGTCTATCACCTGATCTCCAGGTTCGTCGATCGCGACTGGTTCTTCAAAGACGACGAGGAACGCGCGTTCTACTTGTACCTGCTCGGTCGAGCGCTCGTCGAGAGCGACTGGCGGTGCCTCGCGTTCGCGCTCATGAGCAATCATATCCATCTGGCAATGCTCGCGGGGCGTGCGTCGCTCGCATCGTGGGCCAAGCGCGTGAACGGCCCATTCGCCAGCTGGATGAATGCGCGGCATCACCGTATCGGTCCGATGTTCGTACGGGGTCCGAAAGACTTCGCGATCGTTCCAGAGAACGAGGGGCAACTCATCGCATATGTCCACAACAACCCGGTGCGCGCCGGCGTGGTACCGGATGCGCGACAAAGCACATGGACGAGCCACCCGGCGTACGTTGGCCACGTGCTGCCTCCGCGATGGCTGCACGTGACTGAGGGCCTTGCGCGTGCTGGCTTTGATGACAGAGCTCGATTCGACGAGTGGGTGAACGCGACGCCGGGCGATTCGGGCAAGGTCAACGTCGAGAGAGTCCGACGCGCGGTTGCGAAGCGTGGAGCGATCGAACTGGGTACGCCGACCGGGGGCGAGGTAGCGGTGGTGCCGTTCATTGCCCGCCCGCATGCGCACGTGCGCCCCGATCCGCGGAGAATCGTGCAGATTACGGCCGACATTCTTGGGATGTCCGAGGTCGAGCTGTGTTCCCGTAGGCGCTCCGCGATCGTGGTCGCCGGGCGTCGCATCGCGACTCGATGCGCGAAGGCGCTCGGAATTTCGGGGAGTGATGTCGCTGCGGCCTTGGCCATCACTCCGCAGGCGGTGTCGCGCATGCGAGGGCCGGACGCCGAGCTCAACCTCGCATCCGACCAGGTCTTGGAACGGCTTCGCTGGGAGATAGGGCCCTGAGCGAATCAGCTGACCCAAGAAGTTTCGCAAATTGAAACAGTCCCTGACGGACTCAGTGATCACGGCTGCTTGGACGTCCTAAGTTTCGCAAGTTGAAACCGTCCCTAGCTCGAGGATCGCCTCGGCCAGCTTCGCCGGCTGGTGCCGCTGCAGCGCGTGGCCCGCATCTTCGAGCACGAGGTGGCGAACGTTCGCGAAGCTCGCTCGCCGCGCGGCGCGCTCGGGCTCCGGCAGGTTCATCCGCGACTGCGCGCCATCGACACACAAGACCGGGCACTTGATGCGCTCCCAGTAGCGGCGCGCGGTCTCGAGCCGATACGGATAGGGCCCGAAGGTCGCGTGCAGCGGATCGTGTTTCCACGTGAGGCCGCCGTCGACGGGACGCGTGCCCGCCTCGGCGAGCCGCCGCGCGAGATCTTCCTCGAGCAGCTCGTCGTTGCGGCGCAGGCGGCGGACCGCTTCGTCGAGCGACGGCATCAGCTTGCTGCGCGTGCGCGCGGTACGCCAGCTGTCGATCCATGCGGCGGTGCGCGTCGGGCCATCGCTGCCGGAGAGGTCCGGCGGACCGAGCCCCTCGAGCAGCGCGAGCGCCGCGAGCTGGTCGGGACGCGTGCCGGCCCAGTAGCCGGCGATGCTGCCACCCATCGAGTGACCGACGACCACCACGCGCGATCGTGCGAGCTGGCGGATCACGTCGTCGAGATCGGCGACGTAGTCGAGGAAGTGGTAGTAGCCACCGCGCCCGATCCAGTCGCTGTCACCATGGCCGCGCAGGTCTGGTGCGATCACGTGGCCGTGAGCGGCCAGCCGCGGCGCGACCTCGCACCAGCCGAACGCGAGGTCGGTGAAGCCGTGGACGAGGACGAAGGTGGTGTCGCCCGGGCCATCCCACTCGAGCACGTTGTAGCGGAGGCCGGTCGCGAGCTCGAGCTGCGTCGGTTTCAGGGACCGGCCTCGATGTGGAAGACGGCGCCGCCGGTGGTCGTCAGGTAGAGCTCGCCACTCGCGTCCGCATGGATGCTCGCAGTGCCGGTTGGAAACTGCGTTCCCGGTGCCGGCGTGAGATCAGCCTTGGTGATCGTGCCGTCGGAGTTGAGCGTGGCCTTCGAGAGCCCGCCGTTGGGCCCGTTGTCGGTATAGAAGTACGTGCCGACGATGTCGGGGTAGCAGGTGCCCCGATAGACCTGCCCACCGATGATCGCAACCCAACCGTCTGGCGCCCCGTGGGTGCGCTCGTCCTGCGGGAACGTCTTGCCGGTCATCGTGCAGGGGCCCGCTGGTGTTGCCTGAGCGAAGCAGGTGCTGCCTTCCCACATGTCCCAGCCGAAGTTCACGCCTTTGAGGTCGGCCGCCTTGACGACGTGGACCTCTTCGATCTGACCCTGGCCGACATCGCCGATCCACATGTCGCCGGTCCCGCGATCGAACGACCATCGCCACGGATTGCGCAGCCCGATCTGGAAGATCTCCGGTGCACCGCCGCCGGCGGCGAACGGGTTGTCGGTCGGAATCCCGTACTCCTTGCCGGCAGCCTTGTTGTCGACATCGATGCGCAGCATCTTGCCGAGCAACGCGCGAGAGTTTGCGATTGGGGATCCGTCGACCAGTGCTTGGCCATTGCCATTGGGATCCCCCCCGCCGCCACCGTCGCCAGTGCCGATGTAAAGCAGGCCATCGCCGCCAAACTCGATCATGCCGCCGTTGTGGTTCGACGCGAAGTCGGGGATCGAGAGCACCTCGACGCACGTCGGCTCGGCTTTGTTCGGATCCGCCGCGCTGCGCTGGCACCGGGCGACCACATCGCGCAGCGGATTGGTGTTGTCGGCCGGCGTCTGGCGCTTCGTGTAGAAGACGAAGAACGAGCCGTTGGCCGCGTACTGCGGGTGGAACGCGAGGCCGAGCAGACCTTGCTCGCCGCCCGCGAGCACCGGCCCCCCACTATCGTCGCTGATGTCGAGGAACGGATCGGGAAGCAGCGCCTCGTTGTCGAAGATCCGGATCGCACCGCGCTGCTCGATCACGAACAGGCGCGGGTCACCCACGGGCGCGGTCGCGAGCATCGCACCGCCCATGACGGTCCCGATCCTCCGCAGTCGGATCGTCGTGCCGCTGACCGGATTCGCGCAGGCTGCGAGGGTCGGCGCATCGATCGGCGCGTCGGGCGCGGCATCCGCCGGAGGTCCGGCGTCCTGCTTGCCTTTCGGGGAGTCCTTGCCACCGCAAGCACCCAGGACCAGGAGCCCAAACACGACTTTCCTCATGGGGCCGAGCTTAACCCCGACGGCCTTCGTCAAGCGCATCTCATGACCTGTCGAGGCTGCGACGGTCACGTCTCGACGAGGGTAGTTCAGGGCATGACTTGCAGCTGAAACACGTTGCCGTTGGTGTCGGTCTCGTAGATCTCGCCGCGGGAATCCTCGTGGATGCTGGCGCCCTTGCCGGGGAACGAGCCGACCAGATCCGTCACCGTGAGCGTGTCGTCGGCGTTGAGCCGCGCCGTCGACAGGCCGCCCTTGCCGAAGTCCGTGTAGAAGTAGGTGCCGTCGAGGTCGGGAAAACAGGTGCCGCGGTAGACCTGACCGCCGGTGATCGAGACCCAGCCGTCGGCGTGGGTGCGCTCGTCCTGCGGGAACACGAAGCTCGCGGGGTTGTTGCACGGCTGGCGGAAGCAGGCGCTGCCTTCGTGCGTGCTCCACCCGAGGTTCGCGCCCTTCTGCTGCGCGGGTCGGAGCACGGTGAGTTCCTCGATCGCACCCTGACCGACATCGGCGATCCACATGTCACCGGTCTCGCGATCGAACGTCCATCGCCACGCGTTGCGCAGCCCGATCATGTAGATCTCCGGCAGCCCGCCACCGCCGGAGAACGGGTTGTCCGAGGGGATCCCGTACTCCTTGCCCGCGGCCTTGTTGTCGACGTCGAGGCGCAACATCTTCGCGAGCAGCGCCTTCGTGTTCGGCATCGGCGAGCCGTCGGTGAGCGCCTGGCCGTTGCGCTGCGGATCGCCGCCACCGCCGCCGTCGCCGGTTGCCCAGTACAGCAAGCCGTCCTTGCCGAACTCGATCATGCCGCCGTTGTGGTTCGTCGCGAAGTCGGGGATCGACAGCACGTCGACGCACGAGGCCGCATCGGCCTTGTTCGGATCGGCGGCGCTGACCGAGCAGCGGACGAGCACGTTGCGCTGCGCGTTCGCGGGGTCGCCGGTGTTGCGCGCGGTGTATGTGACGAAGAACAGCCCGTTCGTCGCGTACTGCGGGTGGAACGCGAGGCCGAGCAGGCCGTTCTCGCCACCGGCGATCACGGGGCCGCCGGCGTCACCGCTCAGATCGAGGAACGGGTCGGGGAGCAGCAGCTCGGTATCGAAGATCCGGATCGCGCCGCGTTGCTCGATGACGAACAGCCGCGGATCGGCCGGCGGGGACGTGACCAGCAGCGCTGCGCCGGTGACCTGGCCGATCTTGCGCATCGTCACGTTGGTGCCCGGGACCGGGACCTGGCAGCGAGGGAGGACCTGTGCATCGTCACCGGGCGTGGGCTTCTTCTCGCCACCGCATGCAAGCAACAGGATCAGGATCGGCGCCAGCTTACGCCACCTTCGGGTACGCATGGCAACGAGCATACTCCGACGTTACTTGGCGACGGTGGCTTTTGACCGCGCCGGCTTGTCGGCCGTGACGTGCTGCGCAGTGGCCTCGGGTGCAACGATCGACGGGCTCGCGCCCACCTTGTCGGCCCACTTCCCGAACAGGTAGAGGATCAGCCCCACGATGCCGAACGGCACGAGAAACACCCAGCCGACGAAGCCCTCGGAGATGCCGTAGTAGGCGAGCGCGAACACCATCCCGACGAGCCAGACGATCATCGCCACGAGATAGCCGGTCAGCTGCAGCTTGCGCTTGCGCAGCGCGGCCTCGAGCTTGGCGAGGAAGAACGTCGCCTCGTCGGGCGACAGCTGCTCGATGGCACGCGCGAGATCTACGTGCTTGGAGGCGTCGAACGCTTGCGCCACGAGCGGATCCTCGGTCGGCTTGGCCACGCGGGGGTTGTAGCACGCGGTATATGTGGTCGGTGGCGAGCCTCAAGCTGACCGACGATCTGGGACGCACGCTGGTCTTTCCCAACCCGCCGGAACGGATCGTGTCGCTGGTTCCGAGCGACACGTACTCGGTGATCGCCCTCGGCGCGGCCGATCGGATCGTCGGCCGCACGCGGTTCTGCGAGAGCCCCGAGGTCGCGGGGGTGCCGGAGGTCGGCGGCACCAAGGACATCGATATCGACGCCGTGCTCGCGCTCGCTCCGCAGCTCGTGATCGCGAACCAGGAGGAGAACACGCGGGTCGCGCTGGAGGCGCTCGCGTCACGTGGTGCGCGCGTGCTGGTCTCGCTGCCTCGCCGGGTCAACGATGGCATCGCTCATCTCGCCCGGCTCGCGCGCATCCTGGGCGTCAGCGATAGCGAGCCGGCGAAGTCGCTGATCCGCCGCGGCTATCAACTGCGCGATCGCACGGTCAAGCCGCGCATGAACACTCCGGTCGAGGGCTTGCCGTTCGTCGAGCCGCGGGCACGTCGGTCGAAGCGCGAGACCAGCCCGGGCCCCCAGGACGGCCGGCTCCGGGCGTTCATCCCGATCTGGATGGACCCGCTCATGACGATGAACGCGGACACCTTCGGCTCCGACGTGCTCGTCCAGGTCGGGATCGCGAACGTCTTCGGCGAGCGGCTCCGGCTCTATCCGCTCGCGGCCGATCTCGGCAAGACCGCGCCGCAGGAAGCCCCCGGGCGCGACGTCCGCTATCCGCGCGTCACGCTGATCGAGGTCAAGGACCGCGATCCGGAGCTCCTGATCCTCCCCGACGAGCCGTACGCGTTCTCGCGCGAGGACGAAGCGGTGTTTCGCGCGGCGATGCCGGGCGCGCGGATCGTTCGGGTCAGCGGCAAGGATCTGTTCTGGTACGGCGCGTGGACGATCGACGCGATCGACCGTCTCGCGACGGAGCTCGCCCAGGGATGAGGCCGAGGCTCGCGCTGCTGCTGCTCGTCGGGTGTACGAACCCTCCGAAGAGCCAGCCACCGCGAGAGGGCCCGAAGCTCTCGATGCTCGCGGCGCTACCGTCGCCGCCGCCGATCAACACCGAGCGGTTCGCGAGCGTCGTCGTGTGCGACCGCTGCCACACCGCGGGCGAGCGCGCGATGCGAGACGCCAGGGGCGTCGATATCTCGCCGGTCACCGAGGTGAAGGTGACGATGATGAGCCTCGCGGCGCGCGACCCGTACTACTTCGCCGCGCTACGCCGCGAGATCATCGCGAACCCCGGCGCGAAGGCGGTGATCGAGTCGATCTGCATTCGCTGCCACGCACCGGTCGGCTTCGCGGAGTCAAACGGAGCGCTCACGCTCGACGATCTCACGACCGCCACATCTCCTGCCGCGGGGCTCGGGCGTGAAGGCGTCGCGTGTGCCGGCTGTCACTCGTTGTCGCCTGCCGGGCTCGGCACCGACGCGACGTTCGTCGGCAAGGCGCAGCTGCGCACCGATCGCGTCGCGTTCGGCGCGCTCCCCGCGCCGTTCGCCGAGCCGATGGTGATGATGGCGAACATGCGCCCGGTTCCCTCGAAGCACATCTCCGAGAGCCGGCTGTGCGCGAGCTGTCACACGGTGCTCGTCCACACGCTCGATCCGAAAGGCGCGCCGACGGGCGACGAGCTTCCCGAGCAGACCACCTACCTCGAGTGGCGAAACTCCGACTTCCAGGACGAGGCCACACCGAACGGCTCGCGTGCGACGACGTGCCAGGGCTGCCACATGCCCGAGCGCGAGGACGAGCTCGCGACGAGCGGTCCCACGATCACGACGCCGTTCTCGACGCGACCTCCCGAGGCTCCGCCGCGCGCGGGCTATCGCCGGCACACGTTGCGCGGTGGTAACTCGTACCTGCTTCGCCGGCTCGCGCGCGACGTCGGATGGCTCAACGCCGACGTCACGGCCGACCAGCTCGACGCCTCCGCGGCTGCGACCGACGCGTTCCTCGGGCGGTCGGCGAAGCTCGAGCTCGCGGGGAGTCGCGAAGCCCTGTCGATCACCGTCGTCAACGAGACCGGCCACAAGCTGCCGACCGGCTATCCGACGAGACGCATGTGGCTCCACGTCGTCGCGCTGGACGCCGCGTCGAAGCCGGTGTTCGAGTCCGGTGCGACTCGCGCGGGTGCGCTCGTCGACGGCAAGGGCAAGCGCATCGACGGACCCGGCGTGATCCACCCGCACCGCACGACGATCGCATCGCCCGACGACGTGGTCATCTGGGAGGCCGTCCCGGTCGACGCCGCCGGCAACCGCACGCACCTGCTGCTCGGCACGGCGAGCGTCGTCAAGGACAACCGGATTCTCCCCGCCGGCTGGCGTGCAGATCACCCCGATGCGAGGCGAACCCGCGCGATCGGCGTGGAGGGCGATCCGGACTTCATCGCCGGCCGCGACACCGTCACCGTGACGCTGCCCGTCACGGCGACCGTGGTCCGAGTCGAGCTCCTCTACCAGCCGATCCCACCGGAGACGATCGACTCGTATCGCCCGCCCGACAGCCTCGAGGCCGCGCGGTTCTTGAACATCGCCTCGGAGCCGCCCACGCCGGTCGTGCTCGCGCGTGGGGCGATGACGTTGTAAACAATGGAGTGATGTACCAGCGTCGCGTGGTGGTCCTGGCGATGGTGACGCTCGTCGCGCGTGCCGACGCCGAGCCCAGGCCACCGCAGCCGCAGCCCAAACAGGCGGCGGCGCCCAAGGTCGGCTGCCCGAGCAACATGGTTCACGTGCGCAGCGGATCGTTCGTCATGGGCAGCCCCGAGGGTGAAGGCGACGACGACGAGCACCCGCAGCACAAGGTGACGCTGTCGGCCTACTGCATCGACAAGACCGAGGTAACGGTCGCGGCCTATCACAAGTGCGTCGTCGCGGGTGCGTGTCAGGCCGCTCCGCTCGAGGTGAACTGGGGCGAGCTCTCCGAGGACGAGAAGCGGATCTACGACAAGTTCTGCAATGGCAACCGCACGGACCGCCGGACCCACCCCGTCAACTGCGTCGACTGGGATCAGGCGAGGGCGTACTGCACGTGGGCGCAGCGCCGGATGCCGACCGAGGCGGAGTGGGAGTACGCGGCCCGCGGCACCGATGGGCGAAAGCACCCGTGGGGCAACGACGCGCCGGATGCGATGAAGCTCAACGCCTGTGGCCGCGAGTGTCGCGAGTTCTTCAAGCGGCTCAACATGCCGAAGACCTCGATGCACGACGAGGATGATGGCTGGGTCTCGACCGCCCCGGCCGGCAGCTATCCGGCCGGCACGAGCCCGTTCGGTGCGGTCGACATGGCCGGCAACGTCCGCGAGTGGACCGCGGACTGGGGTGGCGACTACCCGAGCAACGCGCAGAAGAACCCGATCGGACCGAGCGCCGGAACCTTCCGCAAGGTCCGCGGTGGCGGCTACGACGACTCCGAGGTCGGCAACGTCCGCACGGCGTTCCGCGATGGCAGCGCGCAATCGCTTCGCAACTTCGACATCGGCTTTCGCTGCGCGCGCGGCAACTGAGTCGCTACGCGAGCCGGCGGCGCAGGCCGGCGACGAAACGATCCGCGGAGCCGGGCTGGCGCGCGAAGAACAGCGACGGCTCGACGACCTCGAGCTCCATCACGCGCGGTTGGCCGCCGGCGTCGCGCGCGAGATCGACGCGGCCGTAGAGCAAGTCGCCGCAGGGCGCGAGGGCGGCGAGGGCCACGGTGCGTTCGTCGTCGGCGATCACGAAGGGGCCATCGACCCGCTCGGTGTCCCCCGAGAACCGCGGCGTCTTGCGGATCGCGTGGCTGAGCTCGCCGTCGATCCAGACCAGCGAGCGCTCGCCGTAGGAGTCGACCGAGTCGAGGTATGGCTGCACGAGGGCGGCCCCGCGTGCGGTGAGCGATGCGAGGTGCGCGAGTGCGGCGGGATCCGAGGGTGCGAACACGCGGGCGCCGAGCGAGCCGGCACCGACCTCGGGCTTGATGACGATCCGCGCGGCATCGATCGACGGGAGGTCGTGGGTCGCGCCGCGCTCGACGAGCGTCGTCGGGACGATCGGGACGCCACGGGCTTCGAGCGCGAGCAGGTAGCGCTTGAACAAGTTGTCGCGGACGACGGCTCGCGGGTTCAGCAGGGGCGCGGCGGCGGCGGCGCGATCGATCCACGCGGCGAAGCCGTCGACGTCGAGCGAGTAGTTCCAGGTCGAGCGGATGATCGTCGGGATCGGTGCATCCCAGTCGGCGGAGGGGTCATCCCACGCGACGAGCTGGGCGTCGAATCCACCCCTCGCGAGGGCGGCCGCGAGCGGTGCCTCGTCGACATCGACCTCGGGGAGCGTCGTGCACGTGGCGATCCGGAGCCGCACGATGCGACCGTATCACGTGCGCTTCCGAATCCCGGCGGCCCGCTGATCTGGCAGAGTCCGCGGATGCCGATCTACATCACCGACTCGCGTGTCGATTGGGACTGGCCGCGGCGAACGGAATCGGAGCGCGCGATCATCCGCCGGTATCAACCCAGGCTCGACGAGAGCAACCACGGGATCGAGAGCTTCTCGGCGCTGCTCGAAGCGGCCTCGCGCGAGCTGCCGTTCGAGATCGTCGCGGTGATCGACGAGGACGATGCCGACGAGCCGACGTTGCTGGTCGCACGCGAGGGCCGCGTCGCGGTCGTGACCGCTCGCACCAGCGCCCAGGACGCAGATGTGGAGAGACTGCTCGCCACCGACAAGGCCGAGCTGTTTCCGGTGTCGGTCCCGTGGCGCGAGCGCGTCGTCGGGGCGGAGCGGGAGCGGTTCGAGCACGCCCTGTACTTCCCCGAGCCGATGCTCGACGAGATCCAGGACGAGGCGACCCGGCTCGACAAGAGCATGTCCTGGATCGTGCAAAAGGCCTGGGTGCTCACCCGCGAGGTCATCGCGCGTACCCCCGACCGCGACGCCGCCGCGGCGCTGCGATCCGAGCCTGTGGTCTCCACGAAGCGGCGCCAGACCTTGTACTACCCGGGCGAGATGCTCGTGGAGATGGAGGCCGAGGCCACTCGCTTCGATAGCTCGATGTCGTGGGTGATGCAGCTGGCGCTCGAGCTCTCGCGGCCTGCGATCGCGGCGTTGCCTGACGCGACCGAGTTTCCCTGCGAAGAGGACGAGATTGCCTAGCGTTCGAGGGCCTGCCGCAGATCGTCGAACAGATCGTCCTCGTGCTCGAGGCCGACCGAGAGCCGCAGCAGATCGCTGGGGGTCGGCGTGGTAGGGCCCTCGACGGTGTAGCGGTGCTCGACGAGGCTCTCGACGCCGCCGAGCGAGGTGGCCGGCACCCACACGACGAGCTTGCGAACGACCGCGAGCGCGACCTCGGAGCCGCCGCCGACCTGGATCGATAACATGCTGCCGAACCCGCGTTGCATCTGGCGGGCCGCGATCGCGTGGTGGGGATGGCTCGGCAGCCCCGGATAGCGCACGGATACGTCGAGCGAGGACAGTCGCTCGGCGAGCGAGTGCGCGGTGCGGCTCGAGCGCTCGACGCGCGCGTACAGCGTGCGCATGCCGCGCAGGAGCAAGTACGCCTCCAGCGGTCCGAGACACGCGCCTTCATCGTGACGGAGCGCGGCGATCTGGGCCCACGTATCGTCGGCGCGCGCGGTGACGAGCACGCCGGCGAGGACATCGGAGTGGCCGCCGAGGAACTTCGTCGCCGAGTGCATCACGAGATCGGCGCCGAGCGCGATCGGCTGCGTGTGGACCGGCGTCGCGCACGTGGAGTCGACGGCGAACAGCGCGCCGGCCGCGTGCGCGAGCTCGCCGACCGCGACGAGATCCGTGACGTCCCACGTCGGGTTCGCCGGCGTCTCGACCCAGACGATGCGGGTCGAGCCCGGCCGGATCGCGGCGCGAACGGCGGCGAGGTCCGTCGTGTCGGCGAGGTCGAGGCCGAGCCCCCAGCGCGCGCAGAACCGATCGAGCCAGCCGCGCAGCGCGTAGTAGCCGACGCGTGGTGCGACGACGTGATCGCCCGGCTTGCAGATCGCGCGGAACACCGAGGTCGCCGCGGCCATCCCCGAGGCGAACGCGAGTGCACCGGCCCCACCTTCGAGCGCCGAGATGACGCGCTCGACATGGACCGGAGTCGGGTTCTCGTCGCGCGTGTAGCCCGGGCCGATCAGCTGATAGGCCGCGTCGCGCGCGTACGTGGTCGCGAGGTGGATCGGTGGGACGATCGCGCCGGTGGCAGGGTCGAGGATGTGGAGCGCCTGTGCCGCGAGCGTCTCGGGCTTCACTTGCCCATCTGCTCGCTGGGCAACAGGAACCCGTAGCGCGTCATGATCTCGCGGCCCTCGCGCGAGCTGATGAAGTTCGCGAGCTGGCGTGCGGCGTCGGCCTCCTCGCCGTTGCCGCACACGACGAGCTGCTGGTCCAGCGGATCGTGCAGCGACTGATCGATCGGGAGGAACGCACCTCCGTCGGTGACGACCGCGAGCGACAGCGCGACCAGCGCGGCCTCGGCGTTGCGCTCGCGCGCGTAGAGCATCGTGGCCTGCACGTTCTCCGCGAGCACGACGCGATCTTCGATCTGGGACCACACGCCGACCTTCTCGAGCGCCTGCTTGGCCGCGGTCCCGTACGGTGCGTGCTCCGGGTTCGCGATCGCGATCTTCTTGAACCGCGGGTCGGTGAGGTCGGTGAGCTTGACCGGCGCCGCGATCCCGCTCGGGGTCCACACGACGATCCGCCCCCGGGCGTACATCCTCGAGGACGCACCATCGCAGCGGCCGGCGGCGATGACCTGCTGCGCGAACGCCTTGTTGGCGGCGGCGAACAGGAAGTACGGCGCGCCCTGCTCGATCTGCTTCGCGAGCAACCCGCTCGACCCGAAGTTGAACTCCGGCGTGATGCCGGTGCGCGTCGCGAACTCCTTGCCGATCTCCTCGAACGCGCGGGAGAGATCAGAGGCGGCGGCGACCCGGACCGTGCGGCCGCTCGACTTCGACGAGCAGGCCGCGGCGAGCATCACGACGAGAACAACGAATCTCACAGGCTCGAGCGTATCGCGCGATCCGCTGTCGGTCACCACTGTCACACCCTTGTAACCGCGTAACCGCGGTATGCTCGAGCCGGTGGAACGCCGGGTGGTCATCATCGAGGACGAGCGCGACGTCGCGCGCCTGCTGGAGTTCAACCTGCGCGGCAGCGGCTTCGAGGTGTCCTCCGCGCCCAATGGTGCCGAGGGGTTGGCGGAGGTCCAGAAGACCAAGCCCGACGTCGTCGTGCTCGATCTGATGCTGCCGGATCAATCGGGGTACGACGTCTGCAAGCAGATCCGCAGCGATCCTCAGGTGTCCGACGTGGGCGTGCTGATGCTCACCGCGAAGGGCGAGGCCGAGGACCGCATCCTCGGGCTCGAGGTCGGCGCCGACGACTACGTGGTCAAGCCGTTCGTGGTGCGCGAGGTCGTGCTGCGCGTGACCGCGCTCGCGAACCGGCTCGCGGAGCGGCGAGCTCGCCCGGCCGCGGGCGATCCGAGTGGCGTGCTGAAGGTCGGGCCGATCGAGCTCGATCCCGTGACGCACGACGTCCGCATCCAGGGTGCGCCGACGCAGCTCCGTCCGCTCGAGTACAAGTTGTTACAGCTGCTCGTCAGCGAGCCGGGTCGGGTGTTCTCGCGCGAGGAGCTGCTCGAGCAGGTCTGGGAAATGCGCGGAGACATCAATACCCGGACCGTCGATGTCCACGTCCGCCGGCTCCGCGTGAGCCTCGGCCCCGCCGCGGATGTGATCGAGACCGTCCATGGATTCGGTTATCGGGCGAAGCGCGACGGCGCCTGAACGCGTCGATCTCCCGGCTCTTCGCCACATGTGCGTCTGATACGCTGACGCGGAGTGCGTAGCTCGCTCCGCAACAAGCTGCTGATCACGTTCCTCGTGCTCGTGATCATCGTCGGGGCGGGAACGCTGTTCGCGATCGAGCGCACGCTCGCCAACGATCTCGTCTCGTCGCTCGACGCGCGGATGACGAAGCAGGGCAGGGCGGTCGCGAACTGGCTCACGATGGCAGGTCACCCGGATCGCCTCGCACCACGGCTCGCCGCGGTGACCGGCACGCGCATCACGATCGTCGGTGCCGACGGGCTCGTCCAGGGCGATTCGCGCGAGCAGTCCACGGTCGGGCGACCGATCGGTGAGGCCTTCGAGATCGCGCGCGCCCGCCGCGGTGAGGTCGGCCGCGCGATCCGCCGGCTGCGGGACGACGAGCCGCCGCAGTACCTGGTCGCCGTGCCCGCGGATCTCGGTCGCGTGATCCGGCTCGCCGTGCCCCTCGGCGATGTCCTCGAGACGCGCGCGCGGATGCGCTACCGGCTCCTCGTCGGGGCCGGCTTCGGTTTCCTCGGGTGCTTGTTGCTGTCGTGGATCTTCATCCGCGCGATCACTCGCCCGTTGCAGTCGATGACGCGCACCGCGGAGAAGCTCGCGAAGGGCGACTACGACGTGCCGCCACCGGCCGACGCGGGTGGCGAGCTCGGCCTGCTCGCGCGCGCGATGATCAACATGGCCGGCGAGGTCAAAGCCCGCGTCGGCGATCTGACGCAGCAGCGCGATCTGCTGTCGGTCGTGTTTGGTGGGCTCGTCGAGGGCGTGGTCGTCGTCGATCGGACGGGCAAGATCGTGCTGGTCAACGATGCCGCGAAGCCGCTGCTCGAGCCCGCACCGAGCAGCAGCATGGTCATGCGCACCGACGAGCGCGACGCGCTGCCGAGCCCGATCCAGCCGCTCGTCACGCGCGCGCTCGCAGGTGAACAGGCCGACGAGGACATCGAGCTCCTCGGACGCCACGTCCGTGCGAGCGCTCGGCCGCTCGGCGATCCCGGCGCGATCGTCGTGCTGTACGACGTCACCCGCATGCGCGCGCTCGAGTCGGTGCGCCGCGAGTTCCTGTCGAACGCCGCGCACGAGCTGCGTACGCCGGTCACGTCGATCGCCGGCTATGCCGAGACCCTCCTCGCCGGCAGCGTCGACGAGGAGACCTCGAAGGAATTCCTCCACACGATCCATCGCAACGCCGAGCGCATCGCCGGGCTCGTCAACGACCTCGTGTTGCTCGACACGCTCGGCGGTCGGGCGTCCGTGGTGGGCGAGCGCATCTCGATCGCGCTGCTGCAAGTCGCGAACGACGCGGCGCGCACGGCGCGAGGCGTCACCCCGAGCGCGCAGATCGAGGTGGATATTCCGGCGGGCCTCTCCGTGCTCGGCACTCGCGACGGGCTCGATCACGTGATCCAGAACCTGATCGACAACGCGATCAAGTATGGCGGTAACTCCAAGGTCACCGTACGTGGCGAGCGCGAGGGGCAACGCGTCAGGCTCTCGATCGCCGATCGCGGCCCGGGGATTCCGAAAGGTCAGGAGGAGCGGATCTTCGAGCGCTTCTATCGGATCGATCCGGGCCGCAGCCGCGAGCGCGGTGGCTCCGGGCTCGGGCTCGCGATCGTGAAGAGCCAGATCGAGGCGATGGGGGGCCGCGTCTGGATCGAACACGGCGAGCCCGGGGCGCGATTCGTCGTCGAGCTCGACGTCGCCTGAGATCGATCAAGGCGCGATGCGGGACGTCTTGTAGCCCTTCGCCGCGAGCGTCGCGATCACCCCACGCGCTCCGATCAGGTGATCGGCGCCCACGACGACGAACACGCCGCCCTTCGCCAGCAGCACTTCGAGCTTCGGGATCCAGGCGCGGTTGCGGTCGTCGAGCAGGCGCTCGTCGAGCCTCACGATCTCTGCGTCGGTGTAGCCGCCCGCCTTGAGGTGCTTCGTCGTCCGCGCGTCCATCCCCGGGTTGTCATCGGTCCCGGCGCAATACTCGGAGAGATCAGCCACGGCATCGCGCTCGAGCGAAGCGCGATCGGGTGTTCCCATGATCGTGACCTTCAGCATCCGGAGGTCGAGTAGCTCCACCACGAACCGGGTCATGACGCCGAGTATGCGCGGGAATGGTCTCAGTCGTCGTAGATCGTGAGCAGGTCGTAGCCACGGGCGTTGTCCTTCGCCGTATAGACGAGCGCCAGGCTGCCCTTGCCACCCATGCACTGGATCGCAACGGCACCGCCTTTGGCGATCCACTCGTTCGCGTGCGTTCGCAGGATCTCGTAGCCGGGTGGAGTTTCTGCGGGGAGCGGCTCGTAGGTCTTGCCGAGCAGCTTGCCGTAGTGCGTCCGCGGCTCGCTCGCCGTGCAGCCGCCGGTACCGACCGTGCGCTGGGCGAGGAAGGTGTAGAAGTTGCCGACGTTGCGGCGCTCGCGCGCGGCGGGGTAGGGCGTACCGTCCTCGGCGGCGAACTGCGCCTTCTGCTGGTCGTCCAGGTTCACGAGCCGGCCGTTGAGATCGTAGCGATGGAGCAGGATCTCCATCTCGCCGACCGCGACGAAGTCGAACAAGCCGACGTACGCGTCCTTGCTCGCCTTCACGGCCGCCTCGAAGTCGGCGACCACGCGCTGGGGCAAGGTCATCGCCGACGTTGGTGCGGTGGTGGTCGTCGTCGGTGCACCGCCGCACGCCGCGAGCGACAAGCCAACCAGGATCAGGCTGCGTTGGCCCATGCGTCTCCGTAATCTTCGAGTGCGCTGCCGACGGGAATGGCGAGTGCGGTGAACCCGGGCACGAGGACCTCGCGCACGCAGGTCGAGTAGATGATGCGTTCCTCCGCGGGTGTCATGAGGCCGTGGCCGCGCACGCCGGGCGTGACGTCGCCGACGGGCCGCTCGCGCTCGACGACGTTCGCCACACCGCGCAGCGCGCGCGGGAGCATCTGCGCCGCGGCGTCGATCACGCCCTGGCCACCGACCTCGATCGCATAGCGCAGATACGACCAGCCGAGCCGCGCGTGCATGACCTCGTCGGAGTAGATCGAGGTGAGCACTGCCTGGGCCGTCGGATCGGTGGTGAGATCGCGCGTCGCGGAGAGCACCGTGGTCGCGTACGTCTCGGACACGCACGACACGAGCATCGTGTTCGCGAGGGCCTGGTGCAGCTTCGGGCGACTCGGATCATCGGGCAGCGAGCTCATCGCCGGGGCCGGCAGCTGGCGCTCGCCCGAGTAGATCTCCGCCATCCGCAAACACATCTCGGCGTGGCGAACCTCGTCGATGCCGGCGCGCAGACACAGCGACAGCACGTCGGCCGGGGCCATCGCCGCGACCAGATCGATCGCGAGCACGGAGAACGTCGACACCGCGAGGTACTCGGCCTCCGAGCGCCGCATCCACGTCGCGGCGAGGCGAGCACGCTCGGCATCCGTCAGCTGCGCGGCGGTGGTCTCGGCCCACGGGATCGGCAGCGATCGCCGCCGCATGAGCCGGTGATGCTCGGCCTCGAGCGGAGTGCCCGACAACCACCACGGGCTGGTCGGCTCGTAGTCTTCGTCGCGCCCCTGCGGGTCGATCGGTCCGAAGGTGTCGATCGTCGCGCGAGTCGTCACGACAGGATGAATCCGCGGCCGGTCGGACGATCGCCGCCGCCCCGGATGCGCTTGCCGGCCTTCTTGTCGGCGGCAGCCTTGTCGGCCGCTTCCTTGTCCGCGGCGGCCTTGTCGGCCGCTTCCTTGTCCGCGAGCATCGCTGCGTCGGCAGCGGCCTTGTCGGCGACGGCCTTCTCGGCGAGCATCGCCGCGTCGGCGGCGGCCTTGTCGTCGGCGGCCTGCTTGTCGGCGGCGGCGTTCGGGGCGGGCGCGGCGACAGTGCCGCCGGTGTCACCGGCTGCCGCGGGGGCTGTCGGGGTGGGCTGCTTCGCGCCACCACCGCAACCGATCATCGGGGTCGTGAGCATCGCGCCCGCCACGACGACCGTCCGGAAGATCTTGTTCGAGACCACGCTCGTCAGCTCACGATGCTTCGCCATTGGGAGGACGATGACACCGCGGCCGGTCAAAATCCAGCGCGGGTCTACGAGAGAATGAAGCCACGGCCCGCGCCGCCGCCACCGTCGTCATCGCTGCCACGCGGACGCTCGCCGCCTGCGCACGGATCGACGCCCGCACACGGATCCGCGCCGTCGGTCGTCGGGGTCATCTTGCCTTCACCCTGCATCATCGCCGGGTCGCCACCACTCTCCTTCATCGGAGCCGTGTTCTTCGGCGCGGCCGGAGCGGGCTTCTTGCTGCATGCCGAGGTGCCGAGCATGGCACCCGCAAACACGACGGTGCGGAAGATGGTCGAGGCGGTGTCTCGCTTCATGGTGGGTCGAGCCTAATCGGAGGTACGGGGTGCTGCAACTCAGTCGTCCGCTTTCGGGATCGGGATGGCCGGGCTCGACATGCTGGGTGTGGGACCCTGCGACATCATCCCCCGCATCCGTTTGACGAGCTCGGCGACGATCGCCTGAGACATCTCGGGGCGCTCCGCCATCACGCGCTTGAAGCCCTCGCCGGGGACCCGCAGCGTGCGAGTCCGCTCGAGTGCGCGGACCGTCGCCGACCGCGGTGAGGCGTCGAGGACCGCCATCTCGCCGATGCACGCGCCCGTACCGAGCTCGCTGAGCACGCGCTCGGGCCGGTCGCCGCCGCCGGTGAACACGCAGACCGAGCCCTTCACGATCAGGTACACGGCATCGCCCGGATCGCCCTCGCGAAACACGTCCTTGCCCGGCTCGATGCGCCGCTCCTCGACGACGGTCGCGAGCTCCTCGAGATCGTCGGCGGTGAGCTCGCTGAAGATCGGCACCTGCCGGATCAGCATCATCTTCTCGATCGTCGTCAGCGACGCCATCGCGGCGTTCGCGTCGAGGGTCGCGTAGGCGCCCGCCTTGCCGACACCGCGCGTGGTCTGCGCGAGCACCGACGGATCGAGCGCCGGCAGCTCCGACGAGGTTCCGCCCGACACCGCGCGGACCGCCGCATGCCGCACGCTCGTATCTGGATCCGCGAGCACCTTCGACAGCACGTCACGCGTCAGGCGGCTCTTCGCACCCATCGCGCGGACCGCGGCTTCACGCACGATCGGCTCGGGGTCATCGATCATCGCGAGCAGCGCCGCTCGCGAGCGCTCGTCCTCGAACCGCGACAGCAACACGGCGGCCGCCGCGCGCAGGTGCCGCGACGAATCGCCCGCGATCGCGAGGATCGGCTGAGCCTGCAACGCCGCGGAGCCGCCGCGATCGAGCCGGTGCAGATTCTCGACGAGCGGGACGCGCAGCGCCGGCTCGACACCGTCGAGCATGTCGAGGAGCTGCGGCCGGACGACTCCCCGCGCCGCGGCTTGCGACCGCACGTGCTCGACCTCGGGTCGCTTCGTCATCACCGCGAGCACGCCGAGCGCGTGGATCGCGTGCTCGTGCGCGCGCCGCCGCGCGAGGTGGCGCAGCAAGGCGAGGCTCGCCGAGTCGCTGGATGCCGCGCCGGCCGACGGCAGCACCTTGGTCGTCAGGTGGGACGTGCGAAGCCCGGCGAGCGAGGTCGGCTGCGTCGGAGTCGCGAGCGCCGCCGTCGCGGGATCGTACGTGGCCTCCGCCGCCGCGACGAGCCGCCCGATCGAGGCGAGCTCGCCGTCGTAGATCGCGGCGATCGGACCACCCGGCGCGAGGATCTGCGCGAGGTGGTGCGCCTCGTCCTCCTCGGAGACCCCGCGCTCCTCGCGTAGCTGGACCAGCGTGGTCGCCGCGGGCGCCATGCCGGCGCGCGCCGCCTCGACGACGATTCGCTCGAGGTCCTTGCGATACTGCTCGCTCGCGAGCCGCGTCTCGACCGAGCCGCGATACGCGGGATCGAACAGCTGGCGCTCTTCGGCCGAGAGCTCGCCGACGATCTTCTGGTGATCCTTGTCGGAGATGCCGAGCTGCGCGCGCAGGCTATCGAGGATGACGAGCTCGGCGCGCGTGACGGTGCCATCGGCGACCATCTCGCGCACGGTCTCCTTGTAAGCGCGCAGCCGCGACTCGCGTTGCTTCGTGCGCTCGGTGTGGAGCAGGTAGATGTCCTTGAGATCGTCGGACGGCGGGGCATCCCCCCACTCCCACTTCTTCAAGATCTTCTGCGCGAACTTCTCGTGGACGTATTGATCCTCGCGCCTGGCGAACCGGCGCACGAACATCGCCGTGGACGCGAACACCACGACGAGGCTCCAGCCGTCGACGACCCAGTCGGGCATTCGCTGCAGCGATGGCTGTCCCGCGAACAGGTAGAACGCGTTGAACGCGACGAGCCCGGCGAACGCGAGCATGCCGTGACGGACCCGCACTCGCAGCGCGTCCTTGGCGTCCACGCTGGCGCCCGCCGCTAGCTTGCCGGTGCGCACCCCGAGGATCACGCGTTCGATCGCCGCGAACACGACGAAGCTCGCGGCCCCGAACGTGATCAGCGTCAGCGGCGCGGCCGCCGCGACCGGAAGCTGCGGCGCGAACGTGAAGCCCGGCTCGAGCGCGTGCGAGCCGTCGTAGGCCCACGTGCCGCCGTAGTAGTAGCCCCAGCTTCCGTCGAACAGGAAGTAGTAGACGTAGAACGCGACCACGAGCCCCGGCCACGTGAAGTACGCGATGCGCCGCGGGCGCTCGGTGGCTGCTTTCCAGTAGCCCTGCTCGAGGTCGATGTCGGGGCAGTGCTTCTTGCACGCGACGCACGGTGCGCATTGCGACGTCAGCTCGCCGCCGCCGGTGGTCGCACGTGCCGGCTCGGTGTGGATCTTCTCGATGAGGCCGACCGGGCAGACGAAGTTGCACCACGTCTTGCCCGCGTACACGAAGCTCGTGACGATCGCGGCGACGATCACGACGCCCAGAAAGCTCGCGAGCCAGAGCGCGCTACCGTTGGTGCCGGAGAGCCGCAGCGACAGCGCGACGATCATGAGCGCGAGCTGGACGAGCAGATAGTTCCTGCTCATCCAGTCGCCCATCTTGCGCGTCCCGGGCTTGCCGAGCAGCCGCCCGAGCTGACCGACCACCGCGAGCGGACAGATCCGCCGCCACAGGTGATAGCCGAACACCATCCAGAAGAACGGCAGCGCCGCGATGCAGACCGTCCACAGCAGGCGATTGCCGTGGCGAACCCCGAGGATCGTCGGGATCGTCGCCGCGAACGCCAGGAGCATCACGACGCGCGCCGCGATCACCCACTTCGGCGTCGTGCCGCCATCGGTGAAGGCGGCCCAGCCGCCGGCCTTCGTCCTGGCGGCCTTGCCCGCGATCGGGAGCTTCGGCTTTGGCGTGGGCTCGGCCATCTACTTCGGTGCGAGCGGACAGCCGAGCCCCTTCGCGGCCTCGGGCCCGATGAACTCTTCGATGCGCTGCTTGCCGCGGCACTCCTGGTGGTGCAGGAACTCGAGCGTGAACGCTTCCCACCGCGTCGTCGGGACGATCTGGAAGTTGAGCGTCGCGATCGACTTGTTCAGCGTCTTCGGCGTGCCCTTGCTCGGATCGACGTTCGCCGGATCCGAGTAGTCGTGCATCGCGAAGTTGCGGATGTGGCACTGCGAGCAGGTCATGCCGTTCTCTTCACCGAGGTCGCGCCGGCCGTCCTCGAGCGGGAAGTCCTTCACCATGTCGACGAGCTTGTGCTCGCGATACAGGTGGTTCGAGTCGATCCGCCCGCCCTTCACCTTGCCCCCGCTCGTATCGGGAAGATCGACAAAGCCCAGCGTCTTGCGGCACAGCACCTCGTAGCCATCGACATAACCGGGGGCGCCCTTGGTGTACTTCGGTGCGCAGACCGGCCCCCACGACTTGCCGTCCTCGACGGGGACGGTCTTCGTCCAGAACCCGGGGATGATGACGTTGACGTACTGCTGGCTCTTGCCGTCGGCGGTCTGGAACGGCTTCATCGCGCTCCACGCCCACGCGTCGCCGGCCTTGTAGCTGCCATCGGGATTGCGCGTCGAGCCGCCGCCCATCTGCGCTTCGGTGGCGATGCCGATCGCGAACGCGCGCAGGTACGGCTGGGTCTTCGACCCGTCGTACGTCATGAGCTCGTTGACGAGCGCGGCGACGGCCTTGCCGTGAGCGACCTGGTCCTTCATGAATTTGTCACTCGGCGCGCCGCCGGGCAGCAGGTGCTTGGTCACCATGCCGAGGAACACCTTGTTGTTGTCGATCCGCTCCTGCGCGGGCCGCGGCAGCGCCGGTACGAACTCCACGGTCGGCCGCAACCGGAACATCGCGAACGTCGGCTCGGGCGCCTTCACCGCACGATAGACGACGCGCAGCTCGGTCCACGACCGGTCGATCCGCGGCCGCACCGCGACGATCTTCCACGCCGCGGGATCGCCGAACACGGCCTTCTGGAACTGCGGCGACTTCGGATCGAGCCGCGGATTGCTGTGCGTCTGCGCCAGGCCCGTCAGGAAGCCGTCGAACAGGGCCTGCTTGTCGAGCGTGCCCTCGAGCGTCGTTCGCTTGTCCTCGGGGATCTGGTACTTGAACGTCTCCGCGCCGACGAGGAGCATCTTGTCGAGCGGCCAGTCCTTGTTGACCTGCTCGAGCCGCTTCGGCTGACGGATCATCAGGACGGTCTCGATGATCGGCGTCTGCGTCTCGGCGACCGGCTCGGGCTGCGGCTTCGCATCGACGTCGATCGTCCACGTCTTCGTCTCGGTCTTGCCGCGCGTCTCCTGCGAGATCGCGAGCTCGAACGTCCCGCGTGGGAGGTCGGCCTTCGTCGGGGTCCAGCTCACCATCTGCGTGATCGCATCGAACGTCGCCGACTTCGGCATGGTCGAGACGATCACGCGCGTGGGGTCGAGGTCCTGATCGATCGCCGCGACCGAGAAGTGGATCGTCTGGCCGACCCCGACCTTCTTCCACGCCGGCGGGAACAGCTCGGGCGGAGAGTCCGGCTTCGCGACCACCGGCTCGGGGACGGTCGGCGGAACCGGATCGGGTTTCGGGAGCGGGGGGTGGTCCGGACCGCCGACCGGCCCCGGTCCCGGCGGGGTTGGTTGTGGCTGCTTCTTGCCGCCACACGCACCGGTGAAGAGCCCCAAGGAAACGATTAGTAAGACCAGGCGTCTGCCATCCCTCATGCGTCGGGCATCGTACCACCATGATAGGGTCCGCTCGCTTCACCGAGGGGAATCCTGTGACCCACCAATCTGGATCTGATCTCGTGGCGTCGCTCGCCATCAACACGATCCGCACGCTGTCGATCGATGCCGTGCAGCACGCAAACTCGGGGCATCCCGGGCTGCCGCTCGGCTGCGCGCCGATGGCGTACACGTTGTGGCACCGCCACCTCAAGCACGACCCGCGCGCACCGCAGTGGTTCGATCGCGATCGCTTCGTGCTCTCCGCGGGTCACGGCTCGATGCTGCTGTACTCGCTGTTGCACCTGACCGGCTACGATCTCTCGCTCGACGAGATCAAGCAGTTCCGCCAGTGGGGCTCGAAGACGCCGGGCCACCCTGAATGTTTCGAGACCCAGGGTGTCGAAGCGACCACGGGTCCGCTGGGGCAGGGCGCCGCGAACGCGGTCGGCATGGCGATCGCCGAGCGCTTCCTCGCGCACTACTTCAACCGGCCGGGCCACACGATCATCGATCACCACACCTATGCGCTGGTCTCCGACGGCGATGTGATGGAAGGCGTCGCCTGCGAGGCGGCGAGCCTCGCGGGTCACCTGAAGCTCGGCAAGCTGATCTACCTCTACGACGCGAACCGCGTCACGCTCGACGGCCCGCTCTCCCTCGTGATGAGCGAGGACGTCGGTGCGCGGTATGCCGCGTGCGGCTGGCACGTCCAGCACGTCGAGAATGGCGACACCGATCTCGCGTCGATCGACGCGGCGATCGGCATCGCGCAGAACGATAGCGATCGGCCCTCGATCATCATCGTGCGAACCACGATCGGGTACGGCTCGCCGAAGAAGGCCGGCACGTGCTCGGCCCATGGCTCGCCGCTCGGCGAGAGCGAGGTCGCGGCGACCAAGGTCGCGCTCGGCTGGGACCCGGCCGCCAAGTTCTTCGTTCCGGAACAAGTCCGCGCGCACCTCGGCGAGGCGGTCCGCAACGGGGCCGCCACACACGCGGCCTGGCGCGAGCAGCTCGCGGCCTACAAGCTCGCGCACCCGGAGCTCGCGCTCCAGCTCGATCTCGCGGTGCGTGGCGAGTTGCCGGCGGGCTGGGACACCGAGCTGCCGAAGTTCGCCGGTGCGGCCGTGGCCACGCGCAACGCGTCCGGCAAGATCCTCGGCGCGATCGCGGCGAAGGTGCCGTGGCTCGTCGGCGGTGATGCCGACCTCGGCGGCTCGACGAAGACGATCGTCGCGGGCGGCGATTTCGATCAAACCGGCGTCGGACGCAACCTCCGGTTCGGCGTTCGCGAGCACGCGATGGGATCGATCGGCAACGGGATGCTCTATCACGGCGGCATCCGGCCCTATGTCTCGACCTTCTTCGTGTTCTCCGACTACATGCGCCCACCGGTCCGGCTCGCCGCGCTCAACGGACAGCCGGCGATCTACGTGTGGACGCACGACTCGATCGGCCTCGGCGAGGACGGCCCGACGCATCAGCCGGTCGAGCACCTGATGGCGCTGCGCGCGATGCCGAACCTCGCCGTGTTTCGCCCCGCAGACGCCAACGAGACGGTCGCCGGCTGGCGGATCGCGATGACAAGGATGACCGGGCCGACCGCGCTGGTCCTGTCACGTCAGGATCTTCCGATCGTCGCACCGCCCGGTGCTCCGGGTGCGGAGCGCGGCGCCTATGTCCTGGCCGAGGGTACCGACGTCATCCTGATCGCGACCGGGTCGGAGGTCAGCCTCGCGCTCGCAGCTCGCGACGAGCTCGCGAAGCAGAACATCACCGCGCGGGTCGTCTCGATGCCGTGCTGGGAGCTCTTCGCCGAGCAGACCCAGGCGTATCGCGACGACGTGTTGCCACCGGATCGCCGACGGCGGGTCTCGGTCGAAGCCGGTGTCACGATGGGCTGGCGCGAGTGGGTCGGCGATCGCGGCGCGTGCATCGGAGTCGATCGCTACGGCGCGTCTGCGCCCGGCGAGATCGTGATGGAGCGGCTCGGCATCACGCCGGCTGCAGTGGTGGCCGCCGCGACGCGGATCATCGCGAACGGTTAGCTACTTCATCACGAGCGTCGTCGTCGAGACGACGACGTTCTTGTCGGTCGTCAGCTTGATGACGTAGCTCTTGCCCTTCGCCAGACCTTCGTCCTCGTTGATCGAGATCGAGCCGCTGAGCACCGCGCTCTTGGGATCGATTCCGTCGAGGCTCTTGTCGGCGGCGTACTGCTTGCCGTCCCGATAGAACTCCATCTTGAGCTGGGTCGCGCCGGTCTTCGTCAAGAACGCCGTGTAGTGGAAGTCCCAGTACGTGACGTCGTCCTTCGCCTCGCCGGTGAGCTCGGTCAGCTTCTCGGACCTGATCTTCGCGATCGTGTCCTTGTCGTTCTTACCCTCGGACAGCTCGGCCTTGCTGATCACGAGCTGGCCCTTGAACGCCCCGATCACGCCCCGGGACATGTCGGCCGAGGCGATGCCACCTGCGACCAGCGCGATGGCGACGACAACGGCAGACGACATCAAGCGACGAGTAGACATTGGTGGCCTTCTTTTCTCGCCCCGACCTGTCGGGACTCTCACAAGGTATCTCGACGACACCTCGGAACAGGCAAAGTTTCCCGGTGTCGCCGACGACTGTGATCTGCCTGACCTATATATGAGCTTCTATTCTTTCGGAGCTTCGACGGACTCCGGCGCAGGGCTGCCGCCGCCGCTCGCTTCGACGGGCGCCGTCTGCGGTGCATTCACCGGCTTCTGCGCATCACGCTCGGCCATCCGCTTGCCGCGACGCTCGGGATCCCACGGCTGTCCATCGGGTCCGAGACCGGAGGCATCGGGGCCGATCGGCTTCCGCTCGCGGCGAGGGCGTGGTGGCAGAGGCAGGCCGTCGGGGCCAAGTTGAGGCGCACGAGCCTCTTGCGGCGGACGAGGGGGGCGAGGCTCGCGCGGCAACGGTTGCCCGTCGGGGCCGAGCCGCGGACCTCCACGACCGGCACCGTAGCCACCCGGACCACCACCGCCACCCGGGCCACCGGGACCGCCATAGCCGCCACCGCCACCCGGGCCACCATAGGCGCCACCGCCGCCACCAGGACCGCCGCCGGGACCGCCATGACCGCCGCCGCCACCAGGACCGCCGCCGGGACCACCGTAGCCACCGCCACCGCCGCCGTAGCCACCGCCACCGCCGCCACCCGGACCAAAACCACGCGGACCACCCGGACCGCGCGGGCCGCCTGGACCACGCGGCCCCCCCGGTCCGCCACCGTCTCGACGAGGGCCGCCAGGACCGCCACGATCACGACGCGGCCCCCCGCGCCCCCCACCTGGGCCACCGCCAGCCGACGGTGGAGCGCCGGTGAGCTGCCAGCCGATTCCGGCGCGCGGCATCTCGCCACGGCCCACGTACTCGTCGTCCTTCGGCGCTTCCTTCGCACCACCATGCACGAGGCTGCTGAGCCCGCGGGGCTTGTCGCGCCGGTCGCCGCCGGGACCTCCCATTCCGCCCCCACGCCCCCCGCCGCCGCCGCCACCCCCGCCGCCACCGCCACGTCCGCCGCGATCACCGCCACCACGAGCACCGCGATCGTCACGACGAGGGCGCTGCGCACGCCCGGCGACGCGATCGATCACGTAGTGAAATTCCTTGCGAGAGACGGCTCCGTGCGGACCTTGCTCGCCCTGGTACACGCGCACCAGACGCACCTGATCGATCGCGTTGCCGATGATGTCGAGCGCCTCGAGCAGCCGTGCGGCGCGGTCTGGCTGCACCGCCAGCGCGGTTGCCACGGACTCGATCGCAGGATCGGGCAACACCTCGGCCGGGGCGGCGGCCTCGCCGGACGTCTCGACGGGGGCCTCGCTCGAGCCTTCGGTGGACGCGGGCGCCTCGCTCGCGCCTTCGGTGGACGCCGCTACCTCGGTCGCAGCCTCCGCGGCCGGCTCGACGGCGCCTTCAGCCGAGGAGTCTGGAGCCTCGCTCGCGGCGTGAACGGCAGCCTTGCTCGCCGCATCCTCGCTCGCCGCCTGCGCGAGCTCCCCGGCGGTGACGGTTCTCCCGCTGCGGGCTGCCGCGCGGGCGGCCGCCGCCTTTCGGAGGAGCAGCGTCGAGAACTCGGTGAGCGTCTTCATGGGGGCTAGCTACACCAAAGGGAACAAACGCGCCAGTCCCCACCGGCCCATCCAGACCCCCGAAACGCGAGAAGCCAGGCACGAGGCCTGGCTCCCACATCACGAACGATCGTGACTCGCTTCGTTACTGACCGATCGTGCCGCTCGCCGAGGCCGAGACCTCGACGGAGACCGAGATGTTCGCCTGGATGTTGGCCGACATCTTGGCCGCCGCCACGATCTGGCCGGTGACGCACGTTGCCTGGTCCTTGAAGTTGCGGGCGAACGACATGCCGCTGTCCTTCAGCTCGACCGCCGACTTCGCCCACGTCTCGACCGCATGCTTGAGCGGCACGAGGCGCGCCTTGATCGAGAGGATCTTCGGCAGGCCTGCCTTGAGGCCCTTGATGGTCGCTTCGGCCTTGGCCTTGTCGACGACGAGCTTGGCGTCCGCCTCGATCGAGAGCTCGGGCTCGGTGCACTGGACGTCGACCGACGCCTTCACCTCGGCGCTCGCCTGGCACGACGCCGACGCCTTGACGTCCGCGTAGCCGTCGCACTTGCCGCCGCACGAGCCTTCGCACTTGCCGGCGCAGTCGCCGCCGGCACCCTTGGTCGCGCAGGTGCCGCTGCACTTGCCGTTACACGTGCCGCTGCACGTCGCGCCGATGTCGGCCGAGGCCTTGCCTTCGCACGACGCGGCCGCCTGAACGGAGGCATTGGCGTCGACGGTGCACACGGGCGCCTTGTACTTGACCTTGAGGGCGGCCTTGGACTTGAAGGCGACCTTGAGGTTGTCCGTGACGCGTCCGTAGACGGCGGCGCAGATGTCCTTCGTCTCGCCCTTGTAGTCGGCATCGGTCATCCCGATCTCGTTGCCGATCGTGATGCAGCTCTGCTTGACGACCGCGGCGGTCTCGATCGTGACCTTCTCGAGATCCTGCGTCGCGACGAGGAACGCCTTCAGCTTGCGGCCGGCGTCCGAGGACGCGTAACCGCCGCAGGCGTTGGGATCGAGCATCCCGCCGTCGGTGCCGGGGATGGGCAGCCCGCCGACCTTGTCGGCACCCGGGACCTTGGGGGCGCCAGGCAGGCCTTTGCCGCAGCCGGGGACTGTCGCGATGACGACCGCGGACGCGACGAGAATGGTCGCCATAAGCAGACCGCGAGAATGGAAAGCAATGCGCATGATGTCAGGGCTCCTCTTCGTTGCGAACATCGATATCAAAAAAGCCGCCCCGACGTTGTGCGCCGGGGACTTTTTCGACCGATCAACGCGAGCCCGGTAAATCCACTTACTGTTGTGGGGCATCTCGCCCCGTGCGCCACGGATGCCGCCGCGGGCCACTCCGGGCCACACTCGACGTCGAGAACACGATGCATTCGCGCAACGGATCGATCTCCGTCGATGCCACGGTGAACGCGGGAGTGGGAACCGGGATCATCTGATCGGCGCCATTGCGGAACGTATCGACCTCGACGTTCACGCGCTCGCCGGGATTGGCGCCGATGAGCGAGACGTGAAACTTGCACGTCCGCTTGCTCGGATTGGTCTGACGAACGGCGAGCATGCTGGTGCCGGCCCCCGGAGTGAACGCGAGCGTGAACGTCGGCCAATCGGGCGCGCCGGTGCCGTGGATCCAGCCGGCCGCGTAGTCGGTGAGCGAGAGCCCGGTCGAGGCCTCGAGCGCGACGACGAGCTCGTCGACCGAAAGTGCGCGCGCCTGACCGAGGACGCTCTTGATCGCGGCGAGCACCTGGTCGCGCGATGACAGCACCTCGAGCTGGCGGAACAGGATCATCGGACCCGGTCCATAGACATCGCCGTAGTAGTCGAACAGCTCGGGCTTCTCGGCCGGTACCGGGAAGAACCGCGCGCCGACCGAGAAGCTCTTCCACGCGTTCGCGGTCGCGGTGGCCGCGGGCTTGTTCGCCGTGTCCTCGTAGACGTACGCGAGGTACTCGGCCATGGCTTCCTTCCAGACGAAGTCGTACGTGTCCTTCAGCGTGGTCTGGTCGCCGGCCCACTGGTGCGCGATCTCGTGATCGAGCACGTGCGCGACCGGATCGAGGTACGCCGAGCGGTCCTTGTTGAGCCGATCGTCGAGCACGATGTTGCCGGGATGCTCGAACCCGCTCCAGTAGGTCGGAGCGGTGAGGATCCGGAGCTCGTCGCCGAACGGATACGGTCCGAACGTCGACTCCATGAAGCTGACGAACCCCGCGTGGTACGCGGAATCGATCGCGCCGTCGATCGTCGTCTGCGAGCGATCGTAGACCGTCACCTTGGCTGTCCCCCACATGCCCTTGTCGCTCTGCGTCCAGCTCGGATACGCGGCGACGCCGAACGTCGAGTACGTCGGACCTCCCGCGTGCGTGAAGTCGCACCGGGTCTCCGTCGGGCTGACCTCGGTGATCGCCCCGGCGCAGCGCGCCTTGAACGTGTCGGGGTGGGTGACGTGGAACGTGTACGTCGCGAACTGATCGGGCCGGCTGTCGCACGGGCCGAACCGATCACAGCCGCCGACCCAGCTCACGAGGTAGTAGAACTTGTTGGTCTCGCTGTCCTGCGTGATCGAGTAGCCGACCTGGCTCGTCGACAAGGTCTGCATCGGGATCGTGAGGTCGGTCTCGAGCGTGATCGTCTCGCCGGCGCGATGTCCCACGCCGCACAGCGTGAGGTCGCCACTGCCTTGCGTCGCGCTCGTCGGTGCGGCGCCGCCGACCAGCAGCGTCTCGGCCTGTAGTCCCTCGGCGCGGAACGGTAGCGTCAGGCAGTCGCCCTCGACCTCGACCTGCGCCGTCACGGTCGCGTGCGCGGCGCGGCTGTCGATATCGAACCGATAGTCGTAGTGCGTGACCTGGGCGGTGATCGCACCGACCGGCGGATCTTCCCCGCCACCGCACGCAACGAGGACCACAAACAACAGACGTCGCATCTCTGCCGAATACCACGGCGCCGCGCCGCCCAGCCGACGAAGTTGCTGCGCTGTGACGACTCCGGCAGGCGCGCGAACCGCTAGTTCCAATGCCGCTCAGATAACGTTGACGTTGACCTGACCCTGAACGTCGACGCCACCTTGGACGTTGACGTTGACCAAGCAACATCTGAGTGCGTCGGTCGATGGCGGCGCATGCTCAGCTTCCAGAAGCTTCGCGTCTATCAGCGCTCGATCGAGTTCCTCGCGTTGGCACTCGAGATCATCGGCGA